>JAEEGL010946808.1_pt1 | contig 49906 bp, 38 predicted proteins | sample 9134231 | NCBI WGS metagenome assembly JAEEGL01 (sample SAMN16246548, study PRJNA631951) | gut metagenome | biome: gut microbiome; feature: rumen; material: fiber-attached | host: Bos | place: Iran: Karaj | collected 2018-10 | reverse complement strand
CCCCAAACGCCGAACGGGCTCTTGCCAATGGGGTCGGCTCCCGTCCACTTGGTTTCATTCAGGTTGGTTCCGCAGTCGATCGTGTCGGAATAGAACGCGACGGAACCGTCGGCGCGCAGACCGTTGACGCCTCCGGCATGATAACTCGACGCGCTCATGTAGCACCAACCCCAGCAGTTGTGCGCGTCGGTCGTGCAGGACGCAGAGTTCGGAGGTAGAACTGTTTGAACGGCAAGCGTGCAAGGACGGCCGTCGGTGTGGACGTTTCCGCGAGAATCGTAGATAACGTTTGACGTGTTATAAACTTTGGTGTCGTCGGCCTTGATATAGGCCATGCAAGCGTTCGGAGAACCGCCGCCCCAGACGACCGTGCCGCCCTTAACTTTTTGACAGTAGGCTTCGTCGCCGACGCATGCTTCGATAATGGCCAGGGTGTTGGACGTGCCGTCATTCAAAGAGGACATCGACGTGCAGGATAAAGTCTGCCCCTCGAATCCCATGCCGCCGGAGAAGAACCCTCGTTTATTGACGGTCGATTCTCTTACTCTTTCGGTGGCGTCGCCGCAACTTCCCATGTAGCTTCCGCACTGACCTTTATTCATCCAGGACGGAGCGTTGGCGATCGAGTCGGAAGGACACGCCATCATTTTGAGAGGATCTCGGAATTCTTCGCCGCCGCATTGCCATACCCGAGCCCAGCCGTCAAAATTATGCGCTGCGTCTCCCTTAGACGCGACGAGGTTCCAACGCGCGGATTGTTCCATGAACGGATACAAAGCGACGTAGAAACTCACGCAACCCCAAGCGGCCGGAGCGGCGCCCGTGCCGGGAGAAGTACGCATTGGCGGGAAATAACTGTTCGTGTCGTGATAGTTCTGCAACGCCAATCCGATTTGTTTCAGATTGTTAGTGCATTGCATACGACGGGCCGCTTCACGCGCCGCCTGGACGGCGGGGAGAAGCAAGCCGATTAAAATACCGATGATCGCGATAACGACCAGGAGTTCAACCAGGGTGAACCCTTTACGTGAAGAGAAAAACGCTTTCATGAAAGCCTCCGTAAAATTAGGAAAAGGTTATGCCGACGTTACGCGTTGATACAAACCACGCGCGACAAAAAGCCTGTCTGTCGGCTAAAATTTTCGTTTCAATTTTGTTTCCAAAGGACGCGAACTGCGTTGAATTGAAGTGTCTACAATCTAGTGTCGACATTTTTCTTCAATTACTTTTCAACAAAAAAGCGAAGAAACGATTGACCGGAATCTCTCAAAGAAGCGTTACTAAGTCAGTCAACGTCAAAACGTTACTTCCATAAAATATAGGCGGGAAACGTGGGGAAACGAAACCGCTCCGCCAAGCGTTGGCGTCATTTTAACGTTTCTTTAGATGAAAAAAAAGAGTTCAATTCATTTTTTTTTCGTTTTTTTCTATTTTTCTGTCCACAAAAGAAGAATCGACGTTCGTCTGCGTTATAACGATTACTACAATGAGAAGAGGGAGGAAAAATACGTGATTTGGGAAATGGCGTCGAAACTCCTGAATATGTGGATAAAAGAGGACTATCAGGAATATGCCCATAACCAGGCGTTCGACGAAAAAGGGAGAGAATCGCCGTTTCAACGATTCTCCCCCTCCTGCTAAAAATTTAATTTACGCGAATTCTAGGCAAACGCGAAGTTCACACTTGGCTCAGTTGGTCGTGGATTCGCCGCCGTCGCGAGAACCAAGAGCGCCCCAAACGCCGAACGGGCTCTTACCGACCGGGTCAGCCCCTGTCCAGTCGGTTTTGTTAAGGTTGCTTCCGCAATCGATCGTGTCGGAGTAGAACGCAACGGAACCGTCGGCGCGCAGACCGTTGACGCCGCCGGCATGATAACTCGACGCGCTCATGTAGCACCAACCCCAGCAGTTGTGCGCGTTGGTCGTGCAGGACGCGGAGTTTGGAGGCAGAATCGTTTGAACGCCAAGCGTGCATGGACGACCGTCGGTGTGAACATAACCGCGCGAATCGCCTTGAACGCTACTCGTGTTGTATACCGTCGGACTGCTGGAATTTACATAAGCCTGACAAGCGTTCGGAGAACCGCCGCCCCAGACGACCGTGCCGCCTTTGACTTTTTGACAGGAAGCGGAATCGCCGCAACACGCTTCGATGATCGCAAGGGTGTTGGAGGTGCCGTCTGTCAACGAAGACATCGACGTGCAAGAGAGTCTTTGCCCCAAGTCTTCGCATCCCATACCACCGGAGAAGAAACCGCGTTTATTGACTCCCGATTCTGTAGACGTAACGGTGCAGTCGCCGAGACTTCCCATATAGCTTCCACACTGGGCTTTGTACTGATAGTTCGGCGCGTTAGCAACTGAGTCTGAAGGACAAGCCATCATTTTGATGGGTTTCTGCAGTTCAGCCGAGGAACACATCCAAACTTCAGCCCAACCGGCAAAGCCATGAGCATAGTCGCTTTTAGAACTAATGTAGCTCCAACGAGCGGTCTGTTCCATGAACGGGTACAGAGGAACATAGAAACTCACGCAACCCCAAGCGGCGTAGTGCGGATCTCTAGCGGGAGAAGTACGCATCGGCGGGAAGAAGTTGTTCGTGTCGTGGTAGTTTTGCAGCGCCAACCCGATTTGCTTCAGGTTATTGGTGCACTGCATACGACGGGCCGCCTCGCGCGCCGCTTGGACGGCGGGGAGAAGCAAGCCGATTAAAATACCGATGATCGCGATAACGACCAAGAGTTCAACCAAGGTGAACCCCATACGAGAAGAAAAACGTTTCATCATGAATCTCTCCAATCAATAGATGTAGTAAAAAATGTGAGCAATAGCTGAAAAGACGAGTCGCTGTTCTTTACGTAAAAAACGATTAGTTCTCAGCTTTGCCCTCGACGTCAAAAGTAACCTCGCCGCCGCCGTTAGGAACGGAAGCAGTCAGAGGGGTCTTGTCATAGTTGTTCCAGTCTTTTGGAACTTCGCGCGGTAATTCGGCGCATTTGGCGAGCCATTCGTCGAGATAAGCGTCTTTTTCCGGTTTGGACATTTGAGCTTGCTCTTCGGGCGTCTTCCAGTGTTCGGCGAGTGGTTCTTTTTCAACTTGTACGCGATATTCGCCGGCGGGAACGCCTTTGGCGGAATATCCCTGCAAGGCCGTCGAGATAACGGCGACGCCGCTGGCGTCGGTCTGGCCGGAAACGCCGTAATTTCCGTCGGTAACAATGAATCGAACTAAGGCGCCTTCAATCGGCTTGGAACCGTCGACGACCTTGACGGTAAACGGCTGGACTTCCGGGAATCCGTCCGGCTTTTTTTTGCCGCAACCGAAGCAAACAAGAGAAAGCGACACGAGCGCCGCCAGGCAAAGAAGTTGAACGTGTTTCATTGAAATATTCCTTTACGACTTTCAAACGACTGCGCTAAACGCCGACTTTTCATTGACTTTTCGACTCAAAAGCAGTCGGACGTCGTAAGTTCTAAAGACAAGCGAAAAGTCGGCGTTCGGGGGCGCGAACCACAGTACGTTCGCGCTTGAAAACGGAAAAATCCGTCTCGCATAACGACTGACTCGAGTCTAATCTATTCTAACCTGCCGTTCAAGGCTTTTGTTGTAAAAAACTGAAAAAAGTTTCACTTTTTGACTTTGTTTTTCAATCGACTGACTCACGGTCGACGCTCGATTATTTTCCCGGAAGTAACGCGCGTTCGATAAAAAAACCTACGTTAATACCGACATTAACGAAAGTTTCGATTCTTCGCGTTCAGTTGAAAACTCGTCAAAAGACTACTTTTTTAGCGTTTTTAATATATTCGCTTGCTCTTTTCAGAAAAAATAAAACCTCCCGTTTCCGATTGAAAACGAGAGGCGTTTCTTGAAAAAGCCGACGCTGCCTTGGGGAGGAATTACTCAAGTTCCGAAACAGGCCCGACGAATTCGAGATAGTCGTCTAAAACGTGCGTAGAACCGTTTTGGATCGTAGCCAGGGACGCGGCGCTATCCGAGAGCGCTTTGACGATAAAGTAATCGGCGACCTTCTTTTTGCGGGCGTTTTTAGCCGCTTGTCCAAGGAGATAGTGCCCGATAAGAATCGCGACGCCGACGTCGACGATTTTGCGAGCGCGCAGTTCGACGTAAGCGGCGCCTTTGTCGCGCGCAAAAGCGATCGCGTCGTTGAGTTTGGCGTGCGCCGTTATCAGCCGGGCCTTCAAAGCGTCGAGCGCTTCGTCGCCGTATTCTTTCGCCTCAAATTCCTCGAGGTAAGTATTGTAAACGCCGGAAGTAAGACCGCGAATCGCCGCGACCACCTGAAGTTGAGAGGTTCCTTCGTAAATTGACGTAATACGAGCGTCCCGATAGTAACGCTCGGCGGCGTAATCTTTCATATATCCGCTGCCGCCAAGGACCTGAATCGCGTCGGTGGAAACGCTAATGCTCGTTTCGCTACAATAGTATTTGCTCATCGGCGTCAACATCGCGTTGAGCTTTTTGATCGTTCGGGCCCTTTGTTTAAACGACTTCTTTTCGTCGGCGGAAAGCGCGTCGGCGTTGCGTTCAAGGAGGCGGTTGATATTGTTTTCATAGTCGCAGACGCGCGCCGTTTCGTAGCAAAGCGCGCGCGCGGCTTCAATACGAACGCGCATGTCGACGACCATTTCCGCGACGGCGGGAAGATGCTCGATCGGAGCGCCGAATTGTTCGCGAGAATTGGCGTAATCGCGCGCGAGGCGTTGAGCGGCTTCAGCCACGCCAAGGGATTGAGCGGCGATTCCAAGACGCGCGCCGTTCATGAGCGCCATGACGTAAGTGATCAAACCGCGCTGACGCTCTCCGATGAGCCGACACGGCGTGTTCGTAAAGACAAGCTCGCACGTCGGGGAACCGTGGATTCCGAGTTTGTTTTCCAGGTGGCGGACTTTGACGGTCGGTCCGCGATCGCAAACGAACAAACTCAAACCGCGACCGTCGGAAATTTGCGGTTCGCTTCGGGCCAGAACAAGCAAAACTTCGCCGCAGCCGTTCGTAATGAAACGTTTAACGCCGTTGAGAACCCAGTTTCCGTTCTCGTCCTGATCGGCGCGAAGCCTTACCGCCTGAAGATCGGAGCCCGCGTCAGGTTCGGTGAGAACCATCGCGCCGGTAACTTCGCCGCGCGCGAATTTCGGGAGGTACTCGTCCTTAATTTCGTCCGAGGCGAACGCGTAGATCGTCTCGGCAATTCCCTGAAGACCGAACATATTCATGAACGAGCAGTCGCCGCGCGCGACGATTTCCGTCGCCATCGTGTAGACGAGGGTCGGACAGTTAATTCCGCCATATTTGCGGGGGAGGGTGAACCCTTGCAAGTCGGCTCGTTTCATTTGATCCAGATTCTTCTGAACGAGCGGATGCAACGTAACCGTCTGGTCGGCGTTGAGCGTGTTGCCTTCGGCGTCGACCGTCTCGGCGTTTTTCGCCAAAACGTTTCCGGAAATTTCACCGACGATCTTGAGAACGTTGCGGTAATTGTCGATCGCGTCGTCGACGCTGCGAGGCGCGTAGTCGGCGTCGCCGTTAGGAGTCTCGCGTTCTTGCAACGCGGCGATATCTTTTAAGTCGAAATAGTCGAACAGGAACTGGACGTCTTGATTGTCGGTAAAAAAGTTGGCCATAAAATCCTCTACGTTTTCAGTGGACTATGCAAGTCGAGCATAGATTAGGAAACGCCGGTATTATACAACAAGCGCGCCGATTGAAACAGCCCAATTTTTAGCGGATAACGATTTTTTCCGTATTAACGCAGCCTTTAAACAAAAAAAGAGTCCGGACTTAAAATCCGAACTCTGCTCAATAGCGTCGATCGCGCGAAACTTAACCGATCGAGACGAGGAAAATCACTCTTCCGTTTCGTCCTGACTGACCTTCTTTTCAGCCGACTTTGAAGCGGAGTCTATTTCGTCTTCAATACCCGCGACGCCTTTTTTAAACTCGGTAACGCTACGGCCGACGGAACGCATAACCGACGGAAGACGGTTGCCGAAAAGAAGGAAAGCGATAACGGCGAGGATGATGATTTGAGGGGTAGAACCAATCATTCCAAAGAGGGATAACATTGCGCAAACCTTTCACATAGCATAAACGACGACCAAACGACCGAACGAAAAAATGTCGTTACGTTCAAAACGTCGTGATTTTTTAATCGAAAACTTTAACTATCGCCCCTGAACGGAACCGATTTTTCACAACTTCGCAAAAACGGGACTGACGTCCGACGCGGTTATTCTAACGGAAACGCTTAAATCGTCAACTCCGCTACAAGCGTCGAATAGATTCTAACATCATTCGCCGGCGATTTAAACAGATTTCACCGCAAGTTTCTCTAAAATAACGAGGAAAATGCGCGAAAAACCACAATAACCGATAAAGATGCAATAATCATAACATCCGTCATAATCATTACATATTAAAATTATTGAACGCCGTTCCCTTCGTCGTACAATTTTTGAATTCTATCAGGAAGCGTCCTAGATCTGGCTTCTTCAACGGAGACTTCCGGGCGGTAGTCGGGTCGTCCCTGGAATTTTTGGTGAAGCCTTCCAAAATACGACGGGTGATACGGAACGTTGACGTCGAGCCAGTCTGTGATTGTCAGAAGCTCCGACGCGGTCAGTTGAACGTTCGCGTCTTTATGTTTCTCCACAAGTAGGCTCAGTTCTTCTTTAGCGGCGTCGGGCGCGCTTTTTAACGTCGTCTCGCCATGAAGCCATGCGCCCAGAGGACTTGAAAGAGTTCCGCTTTGATAAGGCGGGATAAATTCAATTCCGTTGCTTGCCGCGTCCTCGTTACGTTCCGCGCGATTTCCAAGCAGATTTTTGGGCGCGACGCCAAGGTTGACGAGATTCCAATAAGAAACGGAGTAAGTTCCTTGAGCGTCGCCGCGCATGTCGGGGGCGGGAGAGTTTTCCCGACCGTCGTGGCAGGAAACGCAACGTTCGTTCCAAATCGGCTGAATTTGACGATCATAATCGAATGTAAACGCGGCGCTCGGCTGGTCTTCTTGCGGTTGAAGAACGCTCGGTTCCCGCGTCAAGGCGATTGGCGCGACAAGATTAGACGTCAGCGGCGCTTCGCTTTGCGTTTCATGACAACCGACGCACGCCCTTTGTTCGCCGGGTCGATAATTGACGTACGTGCGTTCCGTCTGAATCGATCGATATTTTTCATCGAGCGCCTGGAAGTAGATAGCGCGATCGGCGGGAACGTAGAAACACGCGCTTCCGTCTTCTTCAACCGGGACCACTCCAAGCTGAACCTTAACGCTAAGCGAACCGTTGGAGACGGCGCTGTGCGCGTGCGTCGTGCCTTCGTGGTCTTCTCCCCAACTCTTACGCGCCGACCAGGAACGCGGCACTTGTTCGAGGACGCGAATGTATTTGACGGAGCCGCGTTCGACGTTTTCCATCCCCGCGTACACGTCCGTTACGGTGCAGAGCGCCAGATTCTTCTCCGCCAGTTCATTGTCGATTACGTTAGAACGAACGGGCGGAACTTCGCGTTCCCAGATAGGCACAGCGTGCCAACAGGAAGAATTTTCGTCGGCAAACAACGGCGTTTCGTTTCCGTTTTCGTCCAGGAGAACGAGATCGTATCCCGTCGGTTCGTTCCACGGTAATTCCGCCGGTTTGCGCGAAGCGATAAATAGTTCCTCGGAAATTGGATACGGATCTTTGAAAAGACGCCCCGGAATTCCGGTCATGTCGTGTTGATACTCTCCGTTTTCGTCGAGGAAATGGAACCCGTTATGATGATAGGTTCGAACGTCGTTAGTAACGTAACGCATTGTGTCGACGGAACGCGCGTCGTCTTTGGCGTCGATCACGATTACCGTGCCGAACGCGTTGTTCGGACAGCAGTGGGACGTTCCAAGAAATACGATTTTATTGTCGGCGTCCGGAATTGGGCGCGGGTACATCATCGATTCGGGGAAGGAAATGTTGTCGCCGTAGATTTCGGAAGGCCCCGTGCCGTCGGGATTAATCGCCCAAAGGGCTTTGGCGTTGCCGGCCGCCTTGTCGACGTATTCCCAGCGATGATAAATAATTCTACCGTCGGGTAGAACGGCGGGACATTGTTCGTTCAACGCGCTATAGGTAAGCGGTTGCATATTTTTACCGTCCCCGTCCATTCGGTACAGATTCGTAACGGTAAAGCCGTCCGAAGAGTCGCAAAGAACGCTGAATTGGGCGCGCGTTGAGACAAACGCGATCCCGCCGTCGGGCAGGTAGCACGGATGAAGATCGTCCGTGCCGTGCATGTAATTGCCGCGCCCGTACTTTTGAACCAATTCTTTTTCGTCGTCGACCGGGAACGTAAGTTGACGCAGACCGGTTCCGTCAAGATTCGCCTCGTAAATGCGATAGCCTTCCGTAGGCGACGCGCGGAAGTCGAAGACGATTTTCTTCGCGTCAAACGAGACGTCGAAGCGTTGAATCATGCCGTTGTGGAGTTCGTTGAAGAGAAGATCGCGCGTTTTGCCCGTTCTGAGATTGAGAACGCAGAAACCGGCGCCGGGAAGCCAGTCGCAATTGACGTGATCAGTGTAGACGTGGTTGGAATTGTAGGTGTATCGACGAGTGAAAATAATTTCTTCAACCCCGGCGCCCAGAAGTTTTTGCGCGCCTTGTTTGTCAAAGGAAAGCTCCGATTCTGTGGAAGGGGGGATCAAAGCTAACTTGGCCGACACGTTGAGATTTTTATAATTTTCAGGGGGGGGAAGTTCCGTCGGTTTGTCGAGTATGTGAAAAACGACCGATCCGCGAATTGCGTGTTTTTTGTCGAGTCCGACGGTAACGGTGAAACGTTCGTAGGAGCCGTCAAGTTTGAAATGCAATAAAGAAGGCGCGTGAGCCCAAAAACCTGTTTCATAGACGTTTTTGCCGACTTGAAGCGCTTCTCCGACGTGGTTCTTATTGACGATTAATTGCCCCCAGCCTGTTTGTGCAGATTCAGGAGCGAGCGTCGTAAGATCCGTCTCGTTCCCATTTTTATCGATCAATTTCGGATTGGCCCAAATCGCTTGATCGCAATCGTAGGAATCTCCGCCGTAATCGGCGAAGAGATAGAGATCCTTTGCTCCGTCCAATTCCACCGACAACTCTTGCGGCTGGGAGCTAACCCTCAGCAACTTCGATTGAACAGGTTCAAATCCCAGGGACGACCGACATGCGAACGACGTTAACGCCAGGAACGTCGACAGTAGCAAAGCGAAACGTTTCATGTTAATATCCTTCAGCAATAGAGAGTTGCGTTTATGTTGAGGAGGAGGCGCTACGCCGTCGGTCCGTTAAACGATCAGGGCAAAACCGTTTGCTCTTCCGGCGGGAAAAGCTCTCGAAACTTTTCCGACAAAGCGAGGATTTGCTTGACGGTAAGCGTTTCCGCACGTATTTCGCCCTTTAAATCCATTTCGTCGAGAATTCGGTCGACAACCTCCTTTTCGACGCGATTTTTAAACGCGCTGCAGAGAACGGAACGGATAAATTTTCTGCGATGGAAGAAAAGCGCTCGAACAAATTCGTGAAAAAACCGTAGATTAGGGATCTTGGCGCGTTTTTTCTCATTGTACACGACCTGAACAATAGCGGAATCCACTTTCGGTCGAGGCCAAAAGACGCTCGGAGGCATAATCCGGACGATTCGGCAATCGCATTGCGCCTGCATCCAGACGGCTAACGCTCCGTAATCTTTGGTTCGTGGTTTCGCGCAGATTCGATCGCCTACTTCTTTTTGGATCGTAACCGTCATCGAAACGGGCGGAATATCCGTCAAAAGGAGATTCGACATTAATGGCGTCGCGATCTGATAGGGAAGATTGGCGCAGAGCTTGAATTTTCTATCGGGCGATTTCGCCAATTCTTCGCGCACAACGGCTAAAACTTCCTGATTGAGTCGGTTTTTATTTTCGAGGATATCGGCGAATAAAAAACGAATATTGTTTTTATCCCAATGCTCCTGTTTCGCCATTTCGTGCATGACGGAATCGACTTCGACCGTGATTACAACGCCCGCTTCCTGCGCCATCGCGCCGGTTAGCGAGCCCGTTCCCGTACCCACTTCAAGGACGACGTCGTTTGGCTCAAGATTAGCCGACTGATGCAGCAAATGCAGCAGATTCAGGTCGATCAGGAAATTCTGACCCAGTTTTCCGCGAGGATGAATCCCAAGCGTTTCAAAACGCTTCATCAAATACGCGCGCGTTTGGTTATTGGAAGAGCCTTCGCTCATGAACGGTCCCTAAACACCCTTATGTTAAACTTTGTAAAACGCCGCAGATAAAATTCGAATTCCCGACGCCTCAAACTACAGTATAGCGTTTTAATTCTCGTTTTAAACTGCTTGCTGAGAATTCCAGCGATAATTTTCAATTTTTGTCAACGCTGCAGAACGCGTTTGGCATGCCGAAAAGTTATTGCGAATCGACGTCGTCTAAAGCGCGTTTCAACGTCGAATCAAGCGTCTTTATCGATCGTAATGGTAGAGCGACTTCCGGAGCGGCAAAAATACGCACTCGTTTGACATAGTCGTCAAACTGTTCTTTCGCTAACGCGCGAACTACGGGAGAAACGTCCGACAACGAACGATAAACGTTTTCATCAGAATAGAAAACGTCGATTTTAAATTCGACTTCTTTGTCGACCGGCGGAGCGTCGATAAGAACGTCCGTAGAAGAAATCGAAAGATAGTCTGTCAGTCGATTAGAAAGCTCTCGAATTTGAACGTAGGGCCGTCCCGCTATTCGCCGATAGAGATCAGGTTCTTCCATCGCGCTAAATTGGCGAACCCTTTTGAATAAAACGCGTCGTTCTCCGAAAAGCCCTTGCCAAAGCGCCTGTCCTTCCCGAGAAAAAGAGTCGGATCCGGAGGTTTCCAGTCGTCGCTTAAAAAGGTAATTTTGAACTTCGACGTCTGACTTCGAACGCAACGCGTCGAAGAGTTGAGACGCGCCCGTTTCGTGAGCGACGCAGTCGACAAGGCGTTGGAACATAACAGTCGCCGATCTCACCGCGTGATGCCAGTAGACTTCGCTGAACATAACGTATCTCGCGAAAACCATCAATTCGGCGGCAGTCTTTCCCTTGCTGGAAATAGCGACTCCGTCTCCCCGTTCGTTAAGGCAAATACTCCCCACGAGACGATCAAGATCGTAGTTCTTTCCGTAAGGAACCCCGGCGGCGTGACTATCCCGCATGAGGTAGTCCATTTTGTCCACGTCGATCGGGCCGGAAAGAATGCTGGCGAGAAGATGAAAAGCTTTTTTACGACGGTCGTATCCAGAATCAGATTCGTCTTTTTGTCGAACGGGATCGCGTTTCATGAGCACGTCGCTTACATGCTCCGGTTCGACTCCCCAATCGTCGCGAATCATGGACGCTAATTCGCCATGAAGGAATTCGTCGGCAAGTTCTTCATGAGATTTGGCGTCGGGAAGATTGAGATCTTCGAGCAAGTGGCAGTAGGGGAAGTGCCCTATGTCGTGGAGCAGACCGGCCAGAATGAGCGTTTCCGCTTCTTTAACGCTTACGACGCTTGCAAAACGTTCGTCGTGAGCGAGTCTTTTAAGGAGCAAAAGAGTTAGACGATAAACTCCAAGAGAATGCTCAAAACGCGAATGCGTTGCGCCCGGATATACCAGACGCACAAATCCAAGTTGCGAAATATTGGCAAGACGTCGAAACGCTCGCGAGTCAACAAGTTTTCTTACCCTGGGCGTAAGAGGAACGTCGAGTTCGGGCGGAATTCGCATAATCGACGAACGAGCGTCTAAACCTACGATTTCCGGGATAAAGAGAAGTTCGCTTCCGTTAGTTTTCATAGCGTTCGCGGGGGTAACCTGTGTTTTGGGCGTTGGAAGCGGATTTCTTGATTTCGCCTAGTTCCGCCTCAAAAACCTCTTTGATTTCCTGAACGACTTCGTTTTGTTCAAATTGTCGTCTTAGATTCTGAGCGTTAACGCGCTGCGTTTGACCGGCGCCCCCGTAGTTCCTTTTCTCCGAAAAAGCGTTCTGAGCGACAGGAGAAACGTTGTTTTGGGGCGTCTGACGAAAGGACTGAACGTTGCCTTCCGGATTATCGCGGCGCGGGAATCGAAAAGACGATTTAGGCGACGCGGGATTTGAAATCGACGGATCGATTACCAACGTCAAAGAAACGGAACTATTGAGCCTTTTTTCCAGATTGGCGACGATTAATTCCTCGTTCTTTGCGCAGGAATCTCGTTGGAGAGTTCGGTCGCTCGCAAATAAAACGACGAAACGATTGGGTCTTTCCGTGCGAATCGCGCCGAAAGAGGCCGCGTCGCTCGCGACGGGTTCTTCCAGCGTTTTTGTCAAATCCAGCCAGATTTTGGTCAAAACGTCCGGGGAATAGGAGAGCCACTCGGCGTTGTTATTTGCGGGTTCTTTTGGAGACGCGGAAAGTCGCGTCGAATCGACCTCGCGACTCTCGCTGGAAACGCTCTGAGGAGCCGGATTTTCCGGTTTGCAGTTGTTCGCCGGATCGTCTGTCAGCGCAGATTGTCGCTCCAGCTGAGAAGAGACGTCTTTATTTTTTTTTTGATTCCTCCGATTCTGGCGAACCGGAAGAAGGAGAGGTCGTTTCTAGGCGAAGATTAGGTATCGCGCCTTGTTTGAGTTGAGCGATTAGCGACTCGATACTCTGGAAAGAATCCAGTTGACAAAGCCGGGCTATCGCAAGTTCCGCGAGAATTCTCGATTGAGCGCTAACGCGCATACGTTGAGCCGTCTGATCCAGGACTTGCAAAGACGCCAGAATTCGCCGCGCTCCGAGTTTTTGGGAGACGAGACGCAATTCCTCGATTCGCGCGACCGGGGAGTACATTAACTCCTTAACGCCGCAGCCGCATTCTACGACCATTAGGTCGCGAAAAACGCCGATTACCTGTTCGATCAACGCCCCGAAATCGACGCCTTGATCGGCCGCCTCGTTGAGAATCTTGAACGCGTCGGCGGCGTTTGCGCGAACGGTCGCGTCAAGAATGGCGAATATTTTTGCGTCGTCGACCGAACCGAGCATATTGTGGACGTCGGACTGAGAGATAAATTTCGGCGCGAACGACAAAAGCTGTTCCAATAACGACTGCGCGTCGCGCATCGAACCGTTGGCGCGTCGAGCAAGGACGTCGAACACGCCTTCTTCCGCTTGCGCTCCTTCCTGTTCCGCTATTTGAGCAAGACGTTTGGCGATGGAAACGCCGTTAATTCCTCCGAAATCGAAACGTTGGCATCGGGACAGGATCGTGATCGGAATCTTGTTAGGCTCGGTGGTGCAGAAGATAAATTTAACGCGAGCGGGCGGTTCTTCAAGCGTTTTTAAAAGAGCGTTGAACGCCTCGCGCGTGAGCATGTGAACTTCGTCGATGATATATATTTTATAAAGCGAACGAGTCGGAGCGATCGTCGCGTTTTGACGCAACTGACGGATTTCGTCGACTCCGCGATTACTGGCGCCGTCGATTTCAATAACGTCGACGTCGTCGCCCGTCGCCACGTCTACGCAACTGTCGCATTTCAAACACGGACGCGTCGTCGGCCCTTGGACGCAGTTGAGCGCCTTTGCGAAAATACGCGCGCAGGAAGTTTTGCCGACTCCACGCGCGCCGGTGAATAGATACGCGTGACCGACGCGATTTGTTTCGATGGCGTTGGATAAGGCGCGCGCGATAGTTTCCTGGCCGATAAGTTCGTCAAAAGTTTGCGGACGATAGCGTCGCGCCACAACCTGGTACGAACTCGGTTTAACTCCGTCCCGAGCGCTCAAATAAGAAGCTTTTGCCTCTTGGACGGAAGTCGTCGGTTCCGATTTCTCATCGGAGCGATCTTCAGGAATAGTCTCCGATTTTGACGAACTTGTCGCAAACAAATCGTCAGGAACCTCGTCTGCCGCCGAAGAAGAACTATCGGGACAGTCGTTTTCCTCTTGAGACGGTTTAGACTCTTTTCGAGCTTTTTTCGCAGTCTTTTTATCTTCGACGCTTTGATCTTGAGTCGTCTCGAATAAACTTTGTCCTTGAGTCGCTTCAAATAAACTCGCGGTTTCCGTCTTGTTTTCTTCTTGCGTTTCTTCTGGGTTTGCGGCAAAGAGAAAACCCGACGCGTCAGAACCGGAAGACTCTTGTCGAGAACGTTTCATTGCGACTCCTCAAAGACTTACGCGAAAAACTAGAGCAGGATCCTACAAAAACAACACTTCTTGTTTAAAACGACCGTGTTTCTGTCGCGACGTCTAAACGATAGACGCGCAAGAAACGAAAAACGGCCCTCAACGAGAACCCCGGCACATAAGAGTAACCGCTTATGGCTGCTCGATTTCTCGCCTGACCAGGTTCACGACCTCCCATTGCAGGGGGTCTCGTTGAAAGCCGTTCAACAATCGGAAAAGCTTACCTCCGCCGACACCCTTCATTCTACCTGCCTCGTTTTTTTTTTCAAGGGGACGTTTTCCTTTTTTATTTTGTTAATTGTTATGAAGGTTTTTCTTGTTTTTTACTTGTCGACATGCTAATATTACAGGCGACGTCGTGGTTTGAAGATCGCGAACGCTTTTTGACGTTTGACGGCGCCCGTTTTTTGAAGCTCAAAGTTTGAAACGTCCGTACTGTTATTTACTGTCGCCTTTTGGGGAGGACAATCAATGGTTCCACATAGTCGCGCTTTTTTGAGAGTTTGTAGATACTCGCTTTTGTCGCTTTTGTGTGTTATTACTTCCGGCTTTATTTTTTCAGATACGTCAGAAGCGGTTGACGCCTCAAATTCAACAGAAGTTGTCGCCATTCATGTTTCGACAAACTCTGAAAACGAAGGTTATGAGGCGACCAAAGCGTTTGACGGCGATCGAAAATCGTTTTGGCATTCCCAATTTTCAAACGCCCCCTTCGAATATTCGCCAATTCAAATCTCCTGCGGCTATAGTTGCGGGTGCGTTGATCAACATCCTAAACGCAAAGTTTCGCGCGGATATGATCCGGAACGTCCCTTCGAACTTCGAGTCGATCTCGGTTCCGCATATGAATTGACAGGATTTCGTTATTGGCCCAGAGCTGACGGGAATCGCAACGGGCAAGTCGGCGAATATGAAGCGTACGCGTTTTCGTCCGTAAACGATTCTGACGACGTCGACGTCAAATTCGTCGACAACGGAGATTGGAGCGGCGAGTTGGGAACGCCGATTGTCAGCGGCGCTTTTAACGGCGGCGAGGACGAAATGCAAAACGGCGCGCTCGTCGTTTTTGACAGACCTGTTAAAGCGCGTTATTTAGTTTTTCGCGCCAAATCGGAACTGAAGAATCAGCCGTATTCGTCTGTCGCCGAACTGGAATTATTGTCGAAAAACGTCGTTTTTAGAGCGTCGCGAGCTAATCAGCTGACTTCGACTGTTACGGATCGTTGGATTCCTTACGAAGTTTCCGGGAAAGAGGCCGAACACTTCTTTGCGGAGCTTTTTAACGTCTCCGACGCCGAGGCGAAGTTGAAGGATTCTCCATATTTCGACGATTTGCTTCAACAGTACAATCGATTGACTTTCGAGTTGAAAAGACAGGATTATTACGACGCGATCGCTTCCCAGCTTCCTAACGAACAAGCGGGTATTTTTCCTTCCGATCGGGATCCTGCCGACGTGGTCTTTCGACGCGCGCGTTCTCTCTGGCTCCTGTTAAACGAACTTGACGAAAACTTTTTTGAAGAACAGAACGGTTCTGTTGACGAAAAAATAGCTGCCGACGCCGAATTGTGGAGGCGTTTTGAGGCGGCTGTTAAAGCAACGCCGTGCGAAGACGTAGAAAAGAGATTCCAACTATATTTGTTGATTTCCATCTGGCGTCGTTCCTTGCTTTTTCAGCGTCAGGAACTGGAATTTGACAAATTGCTGTTTGTAAAAAGGAATCGTTCCAATTACAACCACATTTGCGACCAGTTTTACGGTCGCTCCGCCGTAGCCGGAGGGGGCCTGTTCACTCTTGAGAACGTATTTGGCGACCGATCTTTCGATTTTGCGTCGTTCTTTAGCGGTATAGAGGCTGGAAAGGGCGGCGAGCTGTTATCGACCCTGGAACGACTGTACGATCCCCAAGATAAGAACCTTCTTGAAAATTCCGCAGTAGTCAACGACTCTCGTCTCAAAGGGAAAACGTTAAAAGACGGGGCGTTTATCGCCCCTGAACTCTCGTTTGACGGTAAGAAAATCGCCTTTGCGTTCTGCGAATGCGAGGGATCGGCTGAACATGTTGAAACGCTTGATCTTTCACGAGGACACACGCAACAAGGCCGATGTTATCACCTTTTCACCTGCGACGTCGACGGAAGTAATCTCCAAATGATTTCCGATGGAACCTGGAACGATTTTGATCCTTGTTTTCTTCCAAACGGACGTCTGGCGTTCATTACGGAACGTCGTAACGGTTATTTGCGTTGCGGACGCGATTGCCCGACGTACACTCTCTTTGATATGAATCCCGACGGTTCAAAGATTCGTTGTTTGAGTCGTCATGAAACAAACGAATGGGCGCCCAGCGTTGCGAACAACGGACAGATTTTGTGGACCCGCTGGGATTATATCGACAGGTTTGGATGCATTGCGCACGGCGCGTGGACCACGAGCCCTGACGGACGCAATCCGCGAGCCGTATGCGGTAATTACGCCCCCAGACACTTGCGTCCTGACGCCGTCCTCGATATTCGCGCAATTCCGGGGTCTTCTAAACTCATTGCCACGGCCGGACCTCATCACGGCCAGTCGTTTGGTTCGATTATTGAAGTTGATCCAAACGCGCCCGACGATCCCTTTAGTCCTATAACTCGTATGACTCCTGAAATTGGCTTTCCCGAGAGTCAGGATGGATCCCAGGTTTGGGGAACGCCCTGGCCTTTGGCGGAGGATCTCTTTTTGGCGGTCGCCGACTATTCCTTTGATCGCAAAAGCGGCAGAGAAGGGGGAAAGTACGAACTCGGAGAATACGGCGTTTACCTTGTGGACTCGTTTGGCAATCGTGAGTTGATTTACAGGGACTCCGAAATTGGTTCGTCGACCCCGATTCCGCTTGTCGCGCGCGAGACGCCTCCCGTCGTGCCTTCGTTGATTCCGGAATCGGAGATTGTCGACGAACCTTACGTCGTTCCTCCGGCGTTTGACGCTCAACGTCCGCAAGGCGTCGTCTCCATTCAGAACGTTTACGCGACTGATCAGCCCTTCCCGGAGGGGACGAAAATATCGGCGATTCGCGTCGTTCAGATTTTCTGCATGTCTGTTCCGTCTGGTCGCCCGCCCTACGAGATCGGTTTGCGTGAAGCGACTTCGACCGATTCTGTGAAACTCGCTCGACGAGTTTGGGGCGTCGCGCCTGTTGAAGAAGACGGGAGCGCGTGTTTCTACGTTCCCGCCGAATGCGAATTGTATTTCCAGATTCTTGACGAGGACGGTCTTGTCGTTCAATCGATGAGAAGCGGAACGGCTTTGCGTCCTAATGAGAATCTTTCGTGCGTCGGCTGTCACGAACCGCGCGAAGCGGCGGGGTTGGATTCCCTGAAATCTTCTCAGGTTTCCTCAGGCGGAGAGCAAATTCCTTTGGCGTTGCGTCGTGAGCCGTCAGTTCTCGTCTCCGAGGGACCCGGTACTCAGCCGATCAATTTCCCCGAGCTTGTTCAGCCTGTTTTGGACGAACATTGCGTCGATTGTCATAACGAACCGGACTCGCAGGAGGAAGGAGCTCCTAATTTGGCGAGCGCTCCGTACAAAAACGGATTCTATGCCTCTTATTGGAATCTTATGGCCACGGGCGCCGCCTTTAACGACTATGGCGATTCCTTGCGGACGACGCCGGGACAATTTGGAGCGAGAGCGTCTGCGCTTTACACGTTGTTGGAAGATCATCACGATGTGAGTTTGACTGATTCCGAACGACGACGCATTGCGCTTTGGCTCGACACGAACACTCTCTTTTACGGCGTTTACGAGAAAGAAGGTTGTGAAAAAGAACTACGCGGAGAACGCGCCGTTCCAACTTTGGAATAATTTAAACGTCCGCTTACGCCGCCTGCGCGCGGCGTAAGCGGACGAAAACGTGAAAACAAGAAGGATAAAACATGACCAATCGAACGTTTTGGGGATTGGCGCTGGCGATCGCCGTTTATATAGCCTTTGGGGGAATTGGAACCAATTCTGAGTTGATCGACGTCGTTTTCGCGCAAGAAACGACGCAAATCGCGTATGAGAACGTCAACGACGTCTCGTACTATCCCGAGTCCGTTTTGGAAAACGCCGACGATTATCAAAAATCGCAATGTCGGCTCGACGTCTTGTATCCCAAGAATTCGGAAAAACCTTTTGCGACGATCGTGTGGTTTCACGGAGGCGGGTTGACCGGCGGCGGGAAGTATATTCCATCCGCATTCAAACGGTTAAAAGCCTTTCAGGAGGGACGATTGGCGATTGTCGCCGTTGGATACCGTTTGTCTCCAAAAGTTCCTTTTCCCGTGTTTATAGAGGACGCGGCCGCTTCCACTACCTGGGTTCTTCGTCATATTGCCGAATATGGCGGCGACCCGAACGCGGTTTTTGTTTCCGGCGGAAGCGCGGGCGGTTATTTGACGGCGATGATTGGAACGTACCCGAAGTGGCTGGAAGCAAACGGCGCCGATCGACGCGAACTTGCCGGTTTGATTCCCGTTAGCGGACAAATGACGACGCATTTTCACGTCAAAGAGCTTTTAAAGTATCCTGGCGACCAATATAACCCGGTAATTGACGAAAACGCGCCCCTTGGAGGGCTTTCCGCCGATTATCCGCCTATCCTTTTCGTGCTGGGAGATCGAAGTATCGAATGGAAGTGTCGCGTTGAGGAAAACGAATTGATGTGCGCGTCTCTGAAAGCGCTTGGCGCGCCGCTCGTCGAGTTTTCTGAAAACGAAGGTTTCACCCATGGTATTTCCGGAATGGGGGACGATATCAAACCGGAACTTTTGGACACGATCGATTCTTTTATTGTCAAAGCGTTGGAACTTAAAAACAAATAAACGGGGCGTTCTTGCTGAAGTGTTTATGGAAGCGCCGCAGCCGGACCGCCGCGCTTTTAGCTTGACGCACGGGTAAAAAGGATTAGAATACACCGAGCCTCGCGTCGTGTTCCAACGTACGGGAGCGCGAGTGATTTACGGTTAATGTCAGGTAATATTTGTATACGATCGTGGAGTTGAAATGACGCAAGAATCGTCTAAAGTCGCGCAAACGCCAAAAACTATGTACGATAAAATCTGGGAAAAACACCTTGTTTATCAAGAACCGGGCGACGATTCCGCAATTTTATACATCGATCAGTTGCTGTGTCACGAAGTTACCAGCCCGCAAGCTTTTGAGGGATTGCGTATGGCTGGACGAACCGTTCGTCATCCCGATCGCGTTATGGCGGTTCAGGATCACGACGTTCCGACAAAGGACCGCGACAAGCCGATAGCAGATCCGATCGCTCGCAAGCAAATTGAAACTCTTCGCGCCAACTGTAAAGAGTTTGGGATTCGTCTGTACGATCTCTTTGATATCGAACAAGGCGTTATTCATGTCGTCGCGCCCGAGCAGGGGCACGTTCGGCCCGGCGGCACGTTGACTTGCGGCGACAGTCATACCGCGACGCACGGCGCTTTTGGCATGATCGCCATGGGGACGGGCACGAGCGAAGTCGAGCATGTTTTGGCGACGCAAACGCTCCGTCAAAAAAAGATGAAGCAGATGCGGATAACTGTCGACGGCAAACTTGGCGTCGGCGTAACCGCCAAAGATTTGATTCTCTATGTCATCAATAAAATGACCACAGCCGGCGGCGCCGGATATGCGGTAGAGTTCGCTGGCGAGGCGTTTCGTTCCCTTTCGATGGAAGGTCGTATGACCGTTTGCAATATGGCGATTGAAATGGGCGCTCGCGTCGGCATGATCGCTCCCGACGAAACGACGTTCGAGTATCTTCGGGGACGAAACTATGCGCCAAAGGGAGAAGATTTCGAGAAAGCCGTCGCAGAATGGAAGAAACTGCCTTCCGACGATGGAGCCGTCTTCGATAAGGAGGTTCGTTTTGACGCCGCCGATATTCAACCGACGGTAACTTGGGGCACGAATCCCGCCCAAAGCGTTCCTGTAACGGGCGTGGTTCCTTCGCCTGACGATTTTGAAAACGTCGAAGAACAAAAGATGGCCAAAAACGCGCTTGAGTATATGGACCTGAAAGCCGGCGCGCCTATAACCTCGATCAAGTTGGATTGGGTGTTTATCGGTTCCTGCACAAACGGTCGTATCGAGGATTTTCGCGCGTCGGCGGCCGTTCTCAAAGGATATAAAATTGCCGAAGGAATACAAGCGATCGCCGTTCCCGGTAGCGGACTGGTTAAAAAACAAGCGGAAGAAGAAGGTTTGGACAAAATATTCGTCGAAGCCGGTTTTGAATGGCGCGACCCCGGATGTAGCATGTGTCTGGCGATGAATCCCGATCGGCTTCAACCGGGCGAACGTTGCGCGGGCACAAGCAATCGAAATTTCGAAGGTCGCATGGGGAAGGGCGGACGAACGCACCTTGTTTCTCCCGCTATGGCGGCGGCTGCGGCAGTCGCCGGGCATTTTGTCGACATACGCGAGTGGAAATTCAATTGACGTCGACGGCGTTCCCTCCCATTTAACCGAGATAATCCAATAAAAAGGTTTACAATATGCAAGCGTTTATTCAACATGAAGGTCTGGTTGTTCCGATGGATCGTAGCGATATCGACACCGATCAGCTTGTTCCCAAACAATTTCTGAAGCGCGTTGAAAGAAGCGGTTTTGGAAAGTTCCTCTTCTTCGACTGGAGATATTTGAACGACAATTATGACGAAAATCCGGGATTTGAACTCAATCGTCCCGAATATCGAGACGCTACGATTCTTTTGGCGCGTCGAAATTTTGGATGCGGTTCAAGTCGCGAACACGCGCCGTGGGCGATCGCCGATTATGGATTCCGCGTCGTGCTTGCGTCGAGTTTCGCTGATATCTTCTATAACAATTCGTTTAAAAACGGTTACTTGCCAGTCGCCTTGACAGAAGAACAAATCGAGGATCTTTTCCAACGCGAGAAAAAGTATCGTCCGTACAAACTGAACGTCAATCTGGAAAAATGCGAGATTACGGACAATTACGGGCTGAAAATCGATTTCACGATCGACGAATTCCGTCGCGAATGCTTGATGAACGGTTGGGACGACGTAGGTCTTACCCTACGTTTTGAGGATAAGATTCTGGAGTATGAAAAGACGCATGGAATTCAATAATTGGAATTCCGAGTCCACGATTTAGCTTTATCGACGAGGACGACTGAGATGAAGGCGGTTTTGTTAGGAAACGGTTCCCGCGAAGGCGTTTTGGACGGCGTTAAGCGATTGCGTCCCGAAATTGAACGCGTTGTCGAGGTCGTTGCCGCCGATTTTGCTAATCAACTTGATCTTTCCGGAATCGAAGCCGACGTCGCCATTGTATTTGGCGGCGACGGTTCCATTCTTCGGGCCGTTCACCAGTTGGGTTCGAACCAAATTCCGATTCTTGCCGTTAATTTGGGAACGCTTGGTTTCCTCGCGAGTATTGATCCCGACGAAGTCGTGCCTTTCTTAAAATCTCCTGATTTTGACAACTTTGAAGTGCGTGAGCAGCTAATGCTCTTGTGTTCGATCTGGCGTAAGAAATCTGAAAAGAACGACGCGGCTTTTTTAGGTTCCGCGTTGCGTTCCTGCGCTTTTCCTTCCGATTGGAAAGCGGAAGCGGACGATCGCCGTTGTATGGGCAACTATTTTGTCGTAAACGAAGTCGCGATACGAGGCGGTTTTCCATTTTCCATTTTGGATATCGATCTTGCCGTCGACGGGGAACGTGTTACGACGTTTCGAGGAGACGGTTTAATCGTCGCCACGCCTGTAGGATCAACGGGTCATAATTTTGCCGCAGGCGGTCCAATTCTTCGTAACGAACTCGACGCCGTTCTTATAACGCCCTTATCTCCGCAAACGATTAATTTCCGCCCCGTTGTCGATTCCGCCTTTCGCGTTTATGAATTGTCCGCTTTTTCAGGCGAGGTCTTCGTTGTCGTCGACGGGGTTTCCAGACATAAGCTTTCCGCCGAAGATTGCGTTGTAATTCGTCGCGCGCCTTTTTCCTTCAAGATGATTCGAGTTCCCTCGAATAAGTATTACCGCAATTTGCAACGGAAATTGCGTTGGGGCGTCGACAGCGTGACCCGAAAAAATAAGAATAAACAGTAGTCGATCGTTATCGATTGCTGTTCTTCGCCCTTGTTGGAGTCGTAGGGCTGTTTTTCCATACAATGGACAAAAACGGCGTGACGCGCAATTGAGGCGACGCACATTCCAACTTTTGAGTTCTCGCAACGTAGTAGATTAGCGACTACTTCAAGGCGACGAAGCGATCGATTTGTTTTTTCATTGGCTTTTTCCTTTTTGAGAGAACCGGCTATTTTAAGGTGGTGAAAATGTCAAATTCCAGAAGAGATTTTTTGAAGAGTCTTGCCGGATTGCCTGCGATGGCTGCCGCTGCCGCTGTTTACGGCGTTGAAAAGAACTTGCGAGACGATGTAGAAGAGACGAAGTTGATCATGAAAGATCGTAAATCGGTCTTTAACATGAAGAATTACGCCGCTCCTGCTATCTCCAATATACGCGTTGGTTATATTGGAATGGGAAATCGCGGACTTGCTTCCATGCAGCGTCTAGCTCAGTTTGAAGGGGTGGAAATCCGCGCAATCGCCGACTGTTACGAATATCCCATTGAACGAGCGCGACAGTATCTCAAAAGCGTCGACTATCCGGCGCCCGCCGAGTACTATCGCGACGAGAATAGTTGGCGCGATTTAATCGAACGAGACGATCTTGATTTGATTTACGTTACGACTCCTCAATACCTGCATTCCGAGATGGCTTGCGCCGTCATGGAAGCGGGGAAGCACGCCGCGTGCGAAGTCCCTCTTGGATATACGCTTGCCGATTGCTGGCGACTTGTCGAAACGTCTGAAAGAACGAAAAAATATTGCGGCATTTTGGAGAACTGTTGCTTTGATTTCTTTGAATCCTTGACGATCAATATGGCTCTCAAAGGTATCTTTGGCGAGCTTGTATACGGCGAAGGCGCTTATATTCACTACTTCCCGGCGGAGACGATTTTTGAAGAACCCATGCCGCCGCTTAGTAAAAAAGGCGGATACTACCGTTTCGCCGTCGGCGCGTGCAATCGAGGAAATCGCTATCCTACTCATGGATTTGGGCCCGTTTGTCAAGCGATGCGTATAAACGCCGGCGATCGTCCTGTCTTTTTGACCTCTGTGGAAACTGAAGATTTTGCGTGTAAGGAAGCGTTCAAAGAGATTTTAGCCAGGGGTAGCGAGTATCATAAGCAGTTCGAAGGCGTCGACTTTACCGGCAATATGAACACTTCGCTTGTGAAAACCCAAAACGGCAAAGTTATCCAGATTCAATACGATCGCACTTCTCCAAGACCCTATTCGCGCATTCATATGTTAAGCGGCACAAAAGGGTTTGTGCAAAAGTATCCGGAACCTTCGCGTATTTACTTAGATCATAACGCCCCTCTTTCCGACGAGGAAATGGAAGCCGTCCGAGAAGAACATACTCCCGAATTGATCAAATTCCTTGCTGAGAACGCGGTAAAATTTGGCGGACACGGCGGTATGGACTTTATTTGCGATTATCAGTTAATCGACTCGCTTCACAACGGTTTGCCGCTCAATATTTCCGTCTATGACGGCGCGACGTGGAGCGCCGTTACGCCTTTGAGTTTGTGGTCGGTTACTCACGGTTCGCAACCAATAGAATTTCCTGATTTTACCGGCGGAACGTGGGCGGACAACAAGCCGTTTGACCTTTCGCTTCGAGGAGGCGGCACGACGGTTATTGCTCCTAAGACGCCCAAAGAATAGGTTTTTCTTTGAAGAAGACGATAATCGCTTAGACGATTGTCCGGCAGGATAATAAAGAGCGGCAAAAAGAGAAGCTTTTCTTGACGCTCTTTTTATTTGGACTCAGAGAATGTCGCTTCGCGATTTCGATTTAACCTCGAGTTCGTCCTTAGCCGCTCCAGACGGAGAAGGGGACGTTCCTTGAACTTCCAAGAGATAGTCGACGGCTTTGTCGAGTTGAGGATCGAAGTAGGGCGCGCGACCTTGCGGTTTGAACGCGACAAACTTAGAAGAATTCTCGTCGGAAGATTCTGAATTGTCGTCTTCGTCGGAATCTTTCTTCTCCAAACTAATCTTTGAAAGATCTAAACCCAGTTCGGCGGCCGTTTCAAGTTTCTTGATCCCTTGTTCTTCAAGATATTCTTTCAGCTTATTGTTCGTTTGCCGAGTCATAAAGGCCAACGCGTTCGCGCTCAATTCCTTACATTCCGGCTCTAAAACGCGAACTTGTCTTACCCATTGGCTGTAAAAACGTTGGACTAGCGAAACAGGCGTTTCATAGCCGGGATCGGGCGTAACGCCCCATTGATCTTCGGGAGAGGAGTTTTTTGATCGATTAATAGGCGCTCCCGACGGTCTCCAAAAAGAGGCGGTCGTCATGCGAAGAACTCCCAGTTTACACGGAAGCTCTATTATTTCCTGAATAGTTCCTTTTCCGTAAGATCTGGTTCCAACAATTACGGCGACTCCCGCGTCCTGGAGGGCCGAAGAGACAATTTCCGACGCGCTTGCGCTGTCTCCGTCGATGAGAACGGCCACGGAAAAGCGTTTTCTTGGATACTTTCGCGCGACGTATCGATCTTTGACGCCTTTTTTATTTCGGGTTTCGACAATAGGAGAACCGTTAGAAAGAAGTTCGTTGCAAATGGCGACCGCGCCGGGCAGAAAACCGCCGGGGTTGCCTCTAAAATCGAGAATGACCTTAGAAACGCCGGAACGTTCTAGTTCGTCCAGCGCTTCAATCGTCTTATTGCCAGTGGAGTCAGTAAATTCTTCAACGCATATGTAGCCGATTTCGGGCAAATCTTTTAATGTAAAAACCCATTTACCGTCGGGATCAAGTCGATCGCCCGTCACGACTTCGCGCTGAACAATACCGCGTGTGATCGTGATTTCCTGTAATTCGTTCTTGTCCGTTTGAGGTTTGCTCTCCTGGGACGAACTGCCGTTAACCTCATTGGGGGAAATATATTCAACGACGGCGCTTCGAGGTCTGATCTTAACTGTAACGGTAGTGTCTTCCGTTCCGCGCAATAGTTCGGTTATATCTACTAACGAGAGTTTCGAAACGTCTTGATCGCCAATAGCGACTATTCTGTCGCCAAATCTTAAGCCGGCTTTAGCCGCAGGCGAATTGCGTAAAGGCAGAAAATAGTATTCGCCCGTCGAGTCGTCTCTTAGAAAATTTCCAACGCCAACGCCCGCGTATTGCCCCTGAATCTCCCTCATGTACTCCTTCTGGTCTTTCGGGGGAAGATATTCGGTATATGGCGCGTTGTCAGCCGCCGAAGCGAGGCCTGTAAGCGCGCCTTGAAAAAGCCGCTCCGGACTGGGGGCTTCGAGACAACGCTTTTCGAGTTGGTTTGCGACTTGGTTTGCTATTTGAAGCTTTAACGACGTTTTATTCGATATAAAGAGCGAAATGATAACGACAAGCGCGCAAAAGTAAAAATTTCTTAAAGGCATTTCGTCATTACGTTGTATCAATGGAATGAAAATTCACGACGCATGTTTGTTTGCGACGTTTGCTGTAAAACGCGGGGAAGTTTAGCCGTCAAATTGGTATTCGCGAAAGCGATTCTCAAGCGACGACGTTTGTATTTTCAGTTCAACGTTGCGTCAACCTCTTCCCGATTATAAAGATTTCCTCGCTTTACTCAAGCGAGAGTCGTTCGTTAAAGCCAGAGAGCGTGTTCTTTGAAAACTTGTAGACGCCTTGACTTTAAAGGCGTTTATCGATAACATACGGGCGTCTTACGATATTGTTTGCAATGGGAAAAAGTCAGGGACATGGCGCGTTTCAAACGTTGACGAGCCGTCGATTGAAAAGTCGGATAATTGTCGCTTTAGCGTCGAAACGTATATGAATGAAACGAACGATTGTGGGGAAGCTGATCATGAGTAAAATTGTCGATTCAAAATATTGGTTGATTTGGCACAGTATTCCTGGATATAGAGCCGTTCTTTTGGCTGGAGTCTTTTTCTGCTCGTTTCTTGTCTACAACGCTCTGACTTTTGGAGTTTGGGACGACGACAATTTGGCGCTTCAATGGACAAAAGCGGAACCTTCAAAAGAAAAACCGGCGGTGCTGGTCGTATCGGCCCCTGTTTTTGAGCCTGCCTTACAACCTTGGATCGAATATCGTCAGTCGCAAGGATACGATATTTTTCTCTTGCCGTTAGCGTTGCAATCTCCTGAAGGAAACGTCGATTTTGGAGTTCAAACTCAACCGATCGCGACTCCGGAAGAGATTCGAGCCAAAATAATCAAGGCTTCTAAAGACAGGGAAATTGCCGCCATTGTCCTGGTTGGAGACGGCGCTCCGACGATCAACGCAAGATATGGTTGGCGCGACGTTGTTCCGGCGGCGCGAGTCCCCGCTTCAGTCGTACAGACGTTTGGTTCTGAAGATCTTCTCGCCACGGATTCATTCTACGCCGATTTTGATTCCGACGGACTAGCCGACGTCCCGATAGGTCGATTTCCTGCGGAGACTCCCGAGGAATTGAGCGTGCTTGTCGAAAAGATTATCCGCTATGAAACGACTTCCCCCGTTGGAAATTGGATGCGCCGCATCAATGTTTTTGCCGGACCTAACGGGCTGGATTTGCGCGTTATAGGCGCTAAACCTGGCGAAGAAATGAGCGGTCCTAATCCGCTTGGAGGCATATCGTCGCTTGTCGACTCTGTCGTTAGCAACATGGCTCGGAGAATGTTCGCCGAATATTTGCCGCAAGAGTTTTCCGTATCTTTAACGCAATGTTCTCTTCAAAGCGTTTTTTGTCCATATCCTCCCGATTTTAACGACGTTTTTTTAGAACGGGCAAACGACGGATCGCTCTTTTTAATCTATATGGGGCACGGATACGTTTACGGATTAGATCGGTTCGAAACGGAGTCAAAAGACTACGGCATTTTTGAAATAGACGATTGCGAATCTCTCCGTTGCGACAAAACCTCCCCAATAGCTTTATTTTTTGCCTGTTATACGGGCGCGTATGACGCTCGCGAGACGTCGTTGGCGGAAAAAGTCGCGTTAAGTCCAAACGGACCTGCGGCTGTTTACGCGGCAAGCAGACTTACCGCGCCTTACGGTATGTGCGTGTTGGGCGCTTCGCTTATGGAACGCGCCTTCTCTGAAAATGAAGAGGAACCCCCTTTATTAGGTCAAATTATTCTAGACGCTCAAAAAAAATCTCTTGATCCGCCAAAAGAACCGGAAGAAGACGCCGACGATTCAGAGTCTGAATTAAACGAAGATTTGATTTTTGACGACTCCGTAGCGGAAAAGAACGACGTCGACAATGATTCAGGCAAAAACGCCGATTCAGGTTCTGACAATGATCAGAAAAAACCATTGAAACCTGGTTCTCAACTTGAAAAACTCAATAAGAGATTAGAGGACGGTTTAGCCAACGCAGAAAAAATCAAGCGTGAGAATTCTTCGTTTAGATTGATTCTTGATCGTTCTGCCCGCGTTTTCGACCCGACGGCGAGTCGGTTAAACGATCAGATAATAGATCATCTTCATGAGTTTAATCTGTTTGGGGATCCATTACTGCGAATCAGATTTCCCGAGCGCGTCAAGATCGAAGCTCCTGAGATCGCTTATTCAACGAAAGAACTCGTTGTTTCCGGAACAATTCCGAATCAAGTTGATAAAGAGTCTGTCGTACAAGTGGAATTGTTGCCGGCAGATTTTCGTTCTACCGTTCAAAAGACGAAACGCGAGCGATCTTTTATAGAATCAGAAGAAAACAAACAAGAGTATCGTGAAACGTATAAAAACGCCAATATTTTTGTTGAAGACGCGGTGAGAACGTCGACCCGGAACGGGCGCTTCCAGGCGACGATCGTCGTCCCACGCGATTATTCCGGCGAAAGCGTCGTGCGAATAGCCGCTTTTAACGGGACTGATTATTACATAGGATCCCAACGCGTTCTTGTTCGACCTTATAAAGATACAAAAACCGTCGATCAATAACTCTATTCTTGTTCCACATGCTCTCATAGCGTAAAAGAAGGACGTGAGATTCCAGTGAATTGCGTGTTCGAGCGTATTTTCACGCCCTTCTTTTTGCGGCTGAATATCTGGATTGTTATCGACTCCGATTGGAACTGCCAAGAAATCTCATCGCAAAGTACAAAAATTGTAGGAGAGAGGAAAGCATTGCCGCCACGTACGTCAGCGCCGCCGCGCTCAACATTGAGCGAACCATTGGCAACTCGTTCGACGTAATGACTCCTAAGGATTCCAGTTGGCGCTTGGCTCGAGCGCTTGCGTCGTATTCAACAGGTAAGTTAATGATCTGAAGAAACGTTACGAATCCAAAACAAACGATTCCCGCAAGGATGAGCGCAAGCATGTTCATCGTCGCGCCGAGGAGCATAAGAACCATTGCCGAGTTGCTTCCAAAGGAAGCGAGAGGAACCGCCGCCTGACGCACCAACATTGGCTTATAATGCTGGGCGTCTTGCAAAGCGTGCCCCGCTTCGTGAGCGGCGACCCCGACTGCCGCCAAGTTGCGGCCGCTGTAAGAGTTTTCGCTTAGTCGGAGAACTTTTGCGCGAGGATCGTAGTGGTCGGAAAGCGTTCCCGGTATTCGCTCGATGGCAATTGATTGCAGTCCAGCAGAATCTAAAATCGCGCGTGCCGCAGCCGCGCCCGTTACGCTCGAAGGCGCTTTGCACGCTTTAGCATAACGCGAAGTGAGCATGTTTCTTGCAAGACCCGCAAGAATAACCGGGGGAATTGCAAAAAGGAGGTAAAGAAGCGAATTTCCGGCCATGATATTTTCTGTCATGATATCGATACGTTGCGTTTGGCGTGAATAAGTGGAAAAAGTAGCCTTAACGAGAAGGATCGTTTTGATCGCTCGTGGGCGTTACGTAACAAAAAGGTCTTAATTTCTCAAGCGTTTTCGGACCGATTCCGCGAACGTTGAGCAAATCGTCTACAGTGGAAAAACCTCCGTTTTTCTCTCGGTAATCAACAATCCTTGCGGCTGTCTTCTCACCGATTTTAGGCAAACTGCCTAGTTCTTTCGCCGACGCTTGATTTAAATCAAGCATAAAAGCGACAGGCGTCGTAGCGCCAGCGTCGTCCGGGTTGGAGGAAATTGCAGAATCAATCGGCAATCGAACCGACTGGGAACTGTCGGGCGCCATGAACGGAAAAACGCAACAAACTACCGCGACGGCGGCGCAGGCTACAAGACCAGACTGACGCGCAAAATTGAAGCGTTGCGCGAAGTCGGGTCGCGTCGTGTCGGAGGTCGTTTGCTCAGCGGTCATTTAGCGATTAAAACGAGTTGTTCAAGGTCGCGATAACGTCCTCGACAGAAACGTCGCGGACAAGCGAACATTTGCCTAAGCCAGTAGGCAACACAAAATTTAATTTGCCATATTCTGTTTTTTTATCGGACGCCATCAGATCTACGAGCCGTTTGGGCGAGACGTCGATTTTGTCGTCCATCAGGTTGGCAAGGTCGGATAAAGAAGTAGGCAAACCGAGTTTGTCAATCAGATCGTTCTGACGCATTACCCAAGATTCGTCGATTTCCTTGAATCTTTCGTCTCCCTGCTGAGAGAGTCGCAGAGCAAGTCTAGCGCACAAAGCCGAACCTAACGCGACTCCGTAACCATGGAGAAGCCGTCCGTATCCGGACGCGGTTTCCAGCGCGTGCCCAAACGTATGACCATAGTTGAGAAGCGAACGAAGACCGGTTGTTTCCCTCTCGTCTTGCGAGACGATTTCCGCTTTGAGTTGACAACAACGAGCAATAATTTCCGTCAGGATTTCCGGGGAACGTTCGTTGATCGTCTGAATGTTGTTTTCTAACAAGCGGAAGAAAGACTCGTCAAGGGAGCAACCGTATTTGACGACCTCGCCAAGTCCTGAGCGATATTGATCTTCTGGCAACGATTTCAGGACGAGCGGGTCGACGAGCACGCCGCAAGGTTGATGGAACGCTCCGACCATGTTCTTCGCGTTGGGAAGATTAATAGCCGTTTTTCCCCCAACGGAACTATCGACTTGCGCCAAAAGTGTCGTTGGAATTTGGAAGAAGCGAATTCCTCGCGCATAGGTTGCCGCCACAAAACCTGAAAGGTCCCCGACGACGCCCCCTCCAAGCGCGACGACGACGGATCGTCGGTCGATTTTGATTTCAAGGAATTGTTCCCAAAGGGCGTAGGCAGATTCAATCGATTTGCTCTCTTCGCCGGCGGGAACAACGGCAACGTCAACGTCCAATCCTCGCTCTACTATCGACTCGGATACTTCTTCGGAATAGAGAGGTTCGACGTTTTCGTCGGTGATCATAACGACGCGAGAAACGTCGCCCAGGGAAACTAGCGACACGCCGATTCGGGAAAGGGAGTTTTGGGCGATTTCAATATCGTAACTTCTATCGTCCAGTTCAATAGGGATGACCTTCATTAACGAGCCCTCTCACGGAAATCTATGAAACGCGGTAATTCCTCCGAGGCTAAAGTATATCGAAACTAATTGCTTTGACAAGTTGACGCGATATTTCTTTAAGTCTAAAGTCCGACGAATTAAGTTCATTTTTGCCCTTGATAGAAACAGGTTTTTCTCGCTATAATCCAGCGTGGAATAAGTGCGTCTTGAACGAACCGCAAGGTCGGTTACAACGACGCGCCGGACGTGCGACAGGCGTCTGATATTGGGGCAAATGCGACGAGGATATAACTGATGACACAAAAACGTCGAAAGACGCGCCGACTGATCTGTTGGAGGGATTGTCTGAGCGCGATTCTTTTCGTTGCATGGGGTCTTTTTTGTTGTTTTTCCTCCTTTTCACAAGAGCCTCAAGTCACTTCTGAAATTGGAAGCGAGAACGTTAAAGTCGATGAAAAACAAGACTCATATCTGTCGAAAACTCCCATTGTTACAAAAACGTCTAACGACAATCGCGACAATATGTCTCTTAGCGGCAATTCGTATTATCGCGTTTTAGTTTCGGGAATCGGCGCGCTTGCTTTGGTAATAGGCGTCTTCCTTGGCGGCGTCTATGTTCTAAAGCTACTTGCGCCGAATAAGTTCAGCAGGAATTCCGATCTAATCGAAATCGTTGATTCATGTTGTCTCAATCGGAAAAGTGAACTGTTGACGATCAAGTGGGGATCTAAACTCATATTGCTTTCGTCCTCCCTAGACCGGACCGTCGCTCTTTCAGAGATTGTCGACGCAAAAGAGACGGAAAGAATACTGAACGAGCTTCAGGAACAAAAAAAGATTCGGCAAGATAAAACGCTGAGCGTCGTCAATTTTCATAATCTCTTTCGTAAGAAAACGAGCGAATGATCTAACCCGTCAGAATGAAAGAACGAGCAGAAAGACCAGCCCCAACGCTATTCGCAGGTCAGAGAATGAAAACGAAGTATACAACGGCAGAGAGCACGAGAAAGACTTTTTTTTGCTATTTATTACTTGCGCCGACGTTATTCTTCTTTATGACTTTCACTTTTGTCGGCGTCTCGTTGGCGCAATCTGCTTCTGGCGGCGATTCGTCGATAAGCGGATCAGAATCCAATGGAACGGCTCGACTGGGCGGAGAGATTGTCGGAGCGGATAGTCAAGGATTTGATTCGTTCAGTTCACATACAGCGGGCGTGTGGAGCGAACATATGGGGGACGTCGACTTGGGAGATGAATCTGACGTTCAAACCGCAAACGATACCGTTTCAATATCTTCTCAACGTTATGAGCGTCAAGAAGTTCAGAACCGTTTAAACGATGATGTTCAAGACGACGGAGCCGATCTGGACGGATTCGAAGAATCGAACGAAAGCGCAGTTGTTCAGAATATGTTGGCAGCGGGACCCAAAAGTTGGTTCAATTCGGAGAACGGATGGTTTGGGAGAGAGGGAATTTCCGCTTCATTAAAGACGTTGCTTGTTATGTCGGCGCTTGCTCTTGCGCCGGCGATATTGCTCATGACGACCTCGTATATTCGCGTTTCCGTCGTTCTGGCCTTGCTAAGGCAGGCTCTTGGAGCGGGACAAATACCTTCGAATCAGGTGATTGCCGCGCTTTCCATTTTTTTGACCGTCCTAATAATGGCTCCCGTCTGGACCGAGGTATATACAAAAGCCGTCGAACCTTATTCATCCGGGGAGATTTCCAATCTTGAGGCCTTTAATAAAGGTCAAGAGCCGATTCGTACGTTCCTTTGGCGACAAATCGAACGTTCGGGGAACACCGATATAATCAACGTTTTTACTCGCTATATTCCGGAAGCTGAAACCCCAGAGTATTACGAAGACGTTCCCTGGCGCGCTCTTGGACCCGCTTTTGTGTTGAGCGAGTTAAAAACGGCTTTTTTAATCGGATTCCAGGTGTTTTTGCCATTTTTAATCATTGACGTTATTGTCTCATGCGTGCTTGTTTCCGCTGGAATGATGATGCTTCCTCCGGCGATAGTTTCGTTGCCTTTTAAATTGGCTTTGTTTGTTCTTGTAGACGGATGGACGTTAGTCGTTAAATCGTTGTTAGAAAGTTTTGCGTGGACCGTTGGCGTTTAGACAAAGCCCGGTTTCCCTGACTTTTAACGCGTTTTTTTAGAAAATTTGTCTTATGGATAACGACCTCGTTGTAGCGCTTGCCCGTGAGGGATTGCAATTAGCTTTGCTAATAGTAACTCCTGTTCTTTTGACAGGCGTAATCGTTGGAGTACTTGTTGGACTTGTTCAGACCGTTACGCAAATCCAGGATCAAACTTCGGCTTTTGTCGTCAAGGTTACCTCGATGATCGTCGCTTTTGCTGTTTGTTTACCGTGGATTGTCGGTAAGATCGTCGAGTATTCACGTATTCTCTTTGAAAATATTCCTGAAACGACAACTATCTTTTTTCAGTAATAAACGTCTAATTGAGAAAGCGACTTGACCTATTTGGGTGATTTGCGAGAATGGAATCGTCTTGAACATTCTTTTACATCCTCCTCGAACGCCGAGTCTTGACGTTGAGCGTCCTTATTTTTAAAATTCATTGTGAAAGCGTTCGTAAAACGTCGTGCCGATAGTTTTTTCGTGAGTTCTTTGTTTTTTTAAGATTGCTTGGAAAGGCAATCGTTTTGCGTTTTTTATATCCTTGTTGCGTTTGTCTTTATTTAGTATTGGAGACGTGCTTTTTATGTTTTCGGCGATTGTTAGCGCTAATAACCCTCGCGTCAAACATGCCCTTCAGTTGAAGGAGAGTCGGGCGAGACGACGCGAAAAACTCTTTCTCATCGACGGGGTTCGAGAGGTCGAGCGCGCTTGGCGTTCCGGATATGAATTTGTCGAAGTTTTCTGGGACGCAGGCAAGGACGTCGAAGCAGAATGCAAAGTCAATCTCGACGCGTCTCTTCGCAACGTATGCCACGACGCTGAGCGAAGGGGCAAGCTTAAAGAGATTTTAACGTTGTCGGACTCCAAGCGTACGCCAACAATTCCACTTGCTTCCGGAGCTTTTGCCAAAATTGTGTTTGGCGATCGGAACGAAGGCGTCGTCGCCGTTGTTAAGTCTAAATTGACGGCGCTTGACGAATTGGATTCTTTGCTTGAGGAAAAGCGTCGTACGTCTCGAGAAGAACCGCTAATCGGCGTTGTCGAGGGCGTTGAAAAACCTGGCAACATCGGCGCTATCTTGAGAAGCGCGGACGGAGCGGGTCTTGACGCGATTATGATAGCCGCCGACGATTACGACGTATATAATCCCAACGCCGTTAGGGGAAGCTTAGGCGCGATTTTTCACGTTCCAGTTGTCGTCGCGTCGTCTGCGACTCTTTTGACATGGTTGAGAGAGCGAAGAATCCAGAGGGCGACCGCGCTTTGCGACGAGGCTATACCCTACGCGCAGTTGGATTATCGTCTGCCAACTGCCGTTGTTCTTGGAAGCGAAGCAGAAGGGTTGACCAAAGAATGGTCTGAAGAAACGCAAGTCGACATGGACAATAATCTTTTGCGTAAAATTCGACTTCCCATGCTTGGCGTCGCCGATAGTCTGAACGTTTCAAACGCTGCCGCCATTCTCTTTTACGAGGCCAGGAGAGTTCGTTCCTACTAGACGTTATATTTCGCAGTCGATTTGGATTGTTGGTATGAACGCGCCGCTATATTTCTGTCGGAAAATGGAAAAATATCCAATCTCGCGCCTGTTTTTCTGAGAACAAACTAGAAAGTATGGAGATTGCTGGTATAATCAGCATGTTGTCCGGGTCCCTTCGCTTTTTGTCAACGTGGGGGCGACGCGCTGGTAGTTCCAACGAGGTTGTTTCATGACTGGAATAGAGATCGCGCAGTTGATGGACGAATTGCATCGAATCCATCGGCAAATTGTAGATATAAACTATCGCGAGCGGAAATTGAAACGATCCGTCGCCCTTGGCCAAGAGCAGGTCAACGTCGCCAGGAAGGAACTCGAGTCCAAGCGAGACGCCAAACAAATAGCTCTTTTAGACGCTAACGAAAAAGAACGCGAGGCGGCGAGAGTCGCGCAAGAACTGGAACGGCGTAGGGAGCAATTAAACCTCGCAAAATCGGATCGCGAATTTGAAGCATTAAAAATCCAAATCCAGCTTGAAGAGAGAAAAAACGATTCGCTGGCTGATTTGACGCTTGAAGCCCTCGCCGCTGTCGACGCGATTGACGAAGAGATTAAATCGGCGGAATTGAAGATTAGAGAAGCGGAAGGCGTCCTTAATAAGGCGAAAGATTCCCATGATCAAAACGCTCCAAAACTCGCGGCGGACTTGGAGCATACCCGGCAGAGGTTGCGTGAGGCTGAATCAAGGTTGCCGCGAGGATGGTCTGGGATATATTCGCGTTGCGTGAGCGATTTTGGCGGCGAAGACGCGCTTGCGCCGTTGTCGAGCGGCGGATATTGCGGATCTTGTAATTGTCAAATTCCGATTGAAACGGTCATGGACGTTTGTTCAGGTTCCGCTATTTGTTGTTCGGCGTGCGGACGGCTCCTCTACATGCCCGAGGGATATCGTTTGCAGTGAGAACTGAACGCCTGGCGCAAGTCAGGCGCGTCAGTTTGCATTTGTTTGTTTTGTCGGTAAGGCGGTCGTTGCGATTGAGCCATCTTGGAATAAGAGTTGAGAGATGAAAGTCGGTTTAGTCGGTTATTCTGGCAGCGGTAAAAGTTCCTTGTTCACTTGGTTAAGCGGCGCGACGCCTGATCCTGCGGCGACACATTCGTCTCAGTCGGCGATGGCGACAATTCCCGAACCTCGAATCGAGGCGCTTTGTAAAATTTACAACCCCAAAAAGGTTACTTACGCCGCGATGGAAATTGTCGACACGCCTGGATTAAGTCGTGATCACGTTGGAAACGTAGCGAAATTGGCGCATTTGCGAGAAGCAGATTATCTTGTCTGCGTCGTTCCCGCTTTTAGCGGGGCAAAGGTCGACGAAGAAATGCGTTCGTTCGTTGAAGATATGATTTTAGCTGATCTGGAAATTGCGACGAATCGACTTCAGAAGATTGCGGAGCAGTTGAAGAAGCATCTCCCTAAAGAAGAGTTGGAAAAATTACACATTGAGCAAGAAACCCTGGAGTTGATTCAACAACGTTTGGAAGCTGGCAACCCGTTACTCGCAGAGGAGATGAACGAAGAACAGTATCACGCGACGCGTTCTTTCCGATTTCTGACAGAAAAACGTCGCATGATTTTCGTTAATACTGGCGACGACGAGACGGATTTCGAACAATACGACATGTTTGGCTCTGAAAAAGAGCCTGTCCTTGCCGCGTCGGTTGGTCTCGAATTGGAATTGTCCAAGACGTCGCCGGACGAAGCGAAGGCGTTTTGCGAAGAAATGGGTCTTACCCTTGTAGGACGCGATAAAGTCGTTCGTACCCTAATGGATAATTCCGGACAAATGGTTTTTTTAACGGCGGGCGAGAAAGAGGTTCGCAGTTGGCTCATGAGTAAAAACGGATCCGCATTGGAAGCCGCCGGGAGGATTCATTCCGATTTCGTTAAGAAATTTATTCGATGCGAAGTGATTGCGTGCGACGATCTTGTGCGGCTTGGAAGCGAGAGAGAAGTTAAAGCCGCCGGATTGAATCACCGAGAGACGAAGGAATATGTCGTCAAAGAAGGCGACGTCCTTCTGTTCCATATCGCCCAATAAGGCATAACGACGGTTTTGTAATTGTTTAGATTACAGCTTGGGTTCGTGTCTTTTTTAGCGGAGTCAAAGCTAGTTTTTGCCGAAGAAGGCTTTATAGAGGAGAGTCTATGGATTTTTTCGAAACGATCGCAAAACGAACTTGTTACCGTAGCGAGTTCAACGACACGCCTGTTTCTCGCGAAATTCTAAAGAAAGTTGTGGAAGCCGGGATCCTTGCGCCTTCGGCATGCAATCAGCAAACGCCTTCTTTTGTCGCCGTCGACGATCCTGAAGTCCTGGCGAAAATAGCCGAGGTTTTACCCATTCCAACATGCAAGACGGCAAAGGCGGCGATTGTTTGTGTCGCAGATGAAAGACCAGTCTTTAACGATATCTCTTTCTACAAAGAAGACTGCGCAGCCGCTGTAGAAAACATGTTGTTGGCGTTGACCGCTTTTGGCTACTCGAGCGTTTGGCTTGACGGCGTGTTGCGTCGTGATCAGGTTGCCAGGAGAATCGCCGAGATTTTAAAAATTCCCACTGGAAAACGCGTTCAGATTCTTTTGCCCATTGGCGTTCCAGCAGTCGAAGCGCCAAAATCGGGGCGACTTCCCTTTGAAAAACGAGCGTCGTTCAACGTATGGGAGAACCAGCAATAGCAAAGGCTCCGTATTTTGCTAGGCGCGATCCGTTTTAAAAGAATTACTTGCGCCACCTATGAACGATTAAACGGACTTTGAACGAGTAAGGAATTCCTGCGTACGAAAGGAATCGTCTGATACTTATGAGCGAAATTATAATTTCAATTCCTGCCGAACAGGGAGATAAAAAACGTTTCCTGACGTTTCCCTGGGAACTTTATAAGAACGATCCTTATTGGATTCCCCCGCTTCGTGCCGAGGAAAAGGGGTTGTTGGGTTTTGGAAAGAATCCTTTTTACGAACGAAACAAAGTTCAGACATTTATGGCGACGCGCGACGGAAAAATGGTCGGGCGTATCGCCGCGATTTTGAACGTTGGGCATCTCGAACGTTATAACGACGGCGTCGGCTTTTTCGGTTTTTTTGAATCCGTTGACGATCAGGAAGTCGCCGACGCTTTGTTTAACGCGGCTTCGCAATGGTTGAAAGAACAGGGATGCGTTGCCGTTCGCGGACCGATGAACCCCTCGATGAATCATACGGTCGGGCTTCTAATCGACGGTTTCGATTCTTCGCCGTTCTTCATGATGACGTACAATCCCCCGTACTATGAGAAATTGGTCGAAAACGCCGGCTTTGTGAAATCGCAAGACCTATACTCTTTTTGGGGAAAGGTCGATATGTTGCCCAAGGTTCGCGAACGGTTTCTTCATACTGCGGAGATGATCCAAGAACGTTTCAACGTGAAACTTCGTCCGTTGAATAAGAAGCGTTTTACCGACGATTACGAGATGTTTTTAAACATTTATAATCGTTCGTTAACGAATACCTGGGGATTTGTGCCAATGTCTGAAAGCGAGATCAAGACGATGGCTGCGTCCCTGAAACTTTTAATGATTCCAGAGCTTGCTATTGTCGCGGAAATTGACGATCAACCGATTGGCGCGACTTTTTGTCTTCCCGATTATAATCCTCGAATTAAGGCGATTAACGGAAGACTTTTCCCCTTTGGTTTTGTTAAATTATTGCGAAAACGCGAAGAAGCGATTAGACGTATTCGCGTGATTAGCACAAACGTTATTCCCGAGTACCAGATGTCGGGGCTTGGACTCGTTTTGCTTAACGCGCTGGTGCCCAAAGCGCTTGAGTGCGGCGTTCAAGAGTGTGAGTTTTCATGGGTGCTTGAATCTAATCAATTTTCGCGCGGGAGTTTAGAAAAGGGCGGAGCCGTTTGTAATAAAACTTATCGCGTCTACGACAAGCCAATTGCGTAACGCGCGTGAGCTTGTTTCCCGTAAATCGTTTTTACTTGAATTAAATTAAACCCGTAACTGAATCGCCTTTTCCTTTTGACTTGTTTTTAGGCGGTTTTGCGTTCCCCTTGGCGGAAAATATGGAAATTATAAGAGTAACGACGACGCGCGACCGTGAAAGATTTATCGCGCTCCCTCGTAAAATATACGCAGACGATCCCAACTGGATCGCTCCGTTGGACCTTATTGTTCGTGGAAAACTCAATCGTAAGAAAAACCCTTTTTTCAAACACGGTTGGGCGCAAGAGTTTATCGCCGTCGAGGGCGATCAGACGCTTGGAAGAGTTTTGGTTTCGGACGACGCTCGTTTTAACGAAGAGCATCAATCGAACGTCGGTATGTTTGGGTTCTTCGAGTGCGTTAACGATCAGAATGTCGCTAACGCGCTGTTAAACGAAGGCGCTCGCGTGTTAAAAGAAGAAAGAATGCGCGATTCGCTCTTCGGTCCTGTCGAATTCTCTACGAATTATGAATACGCGCTTCTTATCGAAGGGTTCGACTCCCCTCCCAAGATTATGATGACCTATAATCCAAGTTATTACCAGGCGTTGCTGGAGACTTGGGGCCTCGAGAAGAATCGCGACCTTTTTTCCTGGTACTTTGACGACACGTCCAGCGCGTTTGTCGAGCAGTGGAAGCCGTTGGTCGATCGTTTGCAAAAACGACATAATTTTACAGTTCGTCCGTTCTCCCTGAAAGATTTCGATCGCGACGTTCGTCGTTGTATAGAGATTTACGACTACGTCCGATCAGAATGGTATTGGGGGAACGTGTCCTTAACCCAGGAAGAAATCCAGGAGTATTCGCGAACGTTGCGTTCTTTCGCGAGCCCGGATATGGTTTTGATTGCCGAGGCAGAGGGTAAACCTATCGGTTTTTCAATCACCGTTCCGGATTTTAACGAAGCGTCGCGTCCATTAAAGGGAAGTTTATCGTGGTTCGGCGTGCCGTTTTTGGGGTTAGTTCGGCTTAATCAACGAATGAAACGCGTTAAGGGGGCGCGCGTCATGGTTCTGTGCGTGTTGCCTGAGTACCGTAGAAAAGGCGTTGCGGAGAAGTTGATCGTCGAAACGTTTAACTCGGGGTACTATCATCTGAAGTTTGACAACGCAGAGTTGGGCTGGACCGACGAAAACAACGACAAAATTACGCATGTGTTAGAAAGAGTCGGGGCCAGGAGATTTAAACGCTATCGCGTTTATCATAAAAACCTGTAGCTTTTGTTTTCTTTCGTCCGAATTTTTTATTGATTGCCAATTGAAAATTCGGATTTTTTTTGTTGCCTTAAATGTTTTCAGTAGTTTTTTTTGTCGTTGATAGTTTAATTGGTCGGAGTAAAAAATGGGAAAAGTAGGCGTCGGTCTTAATTTGGAGGCGGTTAGAACGTCGCATAAATCGTTTGAACAGGGAATCGCTTTTGCTGCAGAACTTGGCTATGAGTACGTCGAGCCGATGGTTCATTGGGGTAGGGAACTATTGAGCGAAGCTCGGTACTTTCACAGCGTTTCAATGCTTGACGATCCTTTCCGCATTCGAGACGCCGTTGAAAAATATGGGCTGAAAATTTCCGCTTTTTCTTCGCATTCGCAACTGTCGAAGCCGGAAATAGCCGTCGAATATCTCAAACAGGCCGCGCGTTTTGCCAAAGAAGCGGGCGCGCCGATCATCAACACCCATGAGGGGCATAAACAAACGTGGACGACGGCGGAAGAAGATTTCGTCCTAATAAAGTATTCGATCAAAGAAGCGTCCAAAGTCTGCGAGCGTCGCGGAATAAAAATTGGATTGGAGACCCATCAAACCTATTCGCTTAGCGTCGACGGTTACGATCGTATTCTTAACCTAGTCGATTCTCCGGCGATCGGCGCTAATTTTGACACTGGAAACGCCTACCTGGGCGGACTCGATCCCGTCTCTTGGCTTGAACATGTGAAATCTCGCGTTATTCATATGCATGCCAAAGACATTTCTTTTGAACAATCTGCTGCGGAGCGTGGAAAGGTAATGGGGACCGCCGTTGGATGCGCTTGCGGCGACGGAGTCGTCGATTGGGAAAAAATTGTCGCTATTTTAAAAAGCGTTCCGCAAGACGTCGTCATGAGCGTCGAGTGCGGAACGATGGATCAAGCGGCGAGGTCGATCGACTTCCTCCGAAAAATCATATAGCTTTTACGTTTTCATAACTCGTTTTTTCCTGATGACTCTTGAGGAATAACGAACGTTTTTATTTGGAAGTGTTGTAAGGTGAACATAATGAAACGAAAACAATCACGACGGACGTTTTTGCGATTTGCCTCTTCTGCGGTTTTAACGAGCGTTGCCGCGCCGACTTTGATTGCTCGTTCCGCGTTGGCGGACGACGCGCGACCCGGCGCAAACGAGCGGATCGGCGTCGCGGGTATCGGCGTTGGAAGAAGGGGCTCCGAGATATATAGATCCGCCGCTAAAAATCCAAAAACGCAGCCGATTTGCGTCGCTGACGTCTGGCTTCCTCGCGCAGAAAGCGTCGCGAAAGAAAACGGTTGCGACGCCGCTTATCAGGACTATCGCCGCGTGTTGGATCGAAAGGACGTAGACGCGCTTACGACCGCTACGCCAGAGCATTGGCGCGGACTAGTATGTATTAACGCCTGCCTTGCCGGGAAGCACGTCTATGGTGAAAAGCCGATTACGCTGACGATTAACGAAGGAAAACTGATGGAAAAAGCGGCTCGCCGCAATAACGTCGTTTTCCAAACAGGCAGTCAACAACGATCGATGCGTGAAAACGCTATTGGTTGCGAATTCATCCGCAACGGCGGCCTTGGAGAGATCAAGGAAGTGATCGCTGCTAATTATGAGAGTCCGTGGCTTTGCAATTTGCCCGAACAACCTGTTCCAGAGGGTCTGGACTGGGAAACATGGTGCGGACCAACGCCTGTAGTTCCCTACAACATTGATCTGTTTACCCCTCGCGCTAAGCCCGGCTGGCTTTCGTTCCGCCCCTATTCCGGAGGAGAGATGACAGGTTGGGGAACTCACGGTTTTGATCAGATTCAGTGCGCTCTTGGCATGGACTTGACCGGACCGGTAGAAATTATGGTTGAAGAAAGCGCCGAAAGGCTGGTTCCTCCCGTCTATTCCGAGGCGGAAACTGCCGATCGTGGCAATGGAATATGTTCGAATCCGCGTTTAGCTTATCGTTATGCTAACGGAATTGTCGTACGACTGGATAACGGCAATCGTGGCGGCGGCATTTTTGTCGGAACCGAGGGGAAGATGGAGATTTTCCGCGCTAACTTGACGTCTAATCCGCCGGAAATAGCCAAAGAACTTCTTGCGAGCGATCGCAAAAACGGCGATCACATCGACAACTGGCTTTCGTGCATTTTAACGGGCGAACGACCTCTTTCCGACATTGCGATTGGTCGCCGTAGCGCCGCCGTGTGCCATTTGCTAAATATCGCTCGTTATCTTGGGCGCAGCTTGAAGTGGGATCCTGAAAAGGAGGTCTTCATCGACGACGACGAAGCGAACACATACCTTAGCCGCGAGCCTCGAAAAGGATACGAATTGCCAGAAGTGTGACGTGAAGGGATCGAACCGCAGTAGGTTCGACGCCGATTACTCACTTTTTGCATTGAGAGAGCAGTCGTTCGTACAATTTCGCATGGCGATCGACTGCCTTTTGGAGAGAAAACTCTTCTCGAACCCGATTTTGCGCCGCCTGACCTAAACGACGGCGCAAATCTTTATTTTCTTCGCTTAATAGCCTAATAGTTTCCGAAGACAGAGCGGTTCGGCGACGCGTTTCGTCTCCGTCGAATTCAGGGATGATTATTCCCGTCTTGCCGGTCTCCACAAGGTCTCTGTTTCCTGGAACGTCGGAAGCGATTACCGGAATTCCAAAACTCTGCGCTTCCAGAATCGAATTCGATTGACCCTCGTAAGCGCTGCAATTCCAAAGGACGTCAAAACAAGGCATGAAACGAGAGACGTCGTTTCGTTCGCCGAGCATAACGACCCGATCGCTTATTTGCAAATCTTCGCGGTAACGTAGCAACGCATCGCGTTCAGGCCCGTCCCCCAAGACGATTAAATAGAAGTTTAGTTGGGCAAATTTAACTTGGTCTGCGGCCCACAAAGCGTCTTTGATTCGTTTTTGCGGCCAGAATCTTGCGACTAATCCAATAAGAAACGGAAGTTCTGGAGGCGTTGTTCCATTAGCGCCGGAGATGTTCATTTCATGGAAAACGAGGTCCTTTTCCGACGTTATTTCCAGTTCCGGCGTTAGCGAAAGGTCGAGTTCTTGAAGCAAATTCCTTTTAAGATCGTTCTTATTTAAGTCGACGACGTCAGGCGCTTCTACGGCGTTGGGAATAACGACAAATTTTTCTTTGGGAATGCCTCTCTTAACGTAGAAATCGACGATTCCCGTACTGTTGACGGCATATGCGGCTGTTTGCGGTTCCAATTTGCGATCAATCCAGCCTTGCCACGCTGATTTCCAAGGATCGACGCAACGTTCTCCGCAAACAACAACTGGAACGCCGCAGGCAAACGCCGCCTTGCGTCCGTAAGAGTTGGCGGCAAAGAGCCACGTATGGACGACGTCAGGTTTGATTTTTTTAATGAGTTTTTTGAGTCGATAGTAAGCGCTTGGCGAAAATTTACTCTTCTTTCCGATGATCTCAAATGGAATTTCGGCTTTTCTTAACTCTTGCGAATACGGGCCGTCACGGGTTAGAACCGCTACATGAACTTCAAAGCGATCGCGCGGCAAGTTCGTCGCCAAAAGCGTCATTTGCTTTTCCGCTCCGCATCGATCTAACGTCGGTATAATGAATAGAACTTTAATTCGCATTGAAGTATCCGCAAAGGTCGAAACATCACGACTGATGAAAAGAGCGACGCGTAATTTACGCGTCGCTCAAAACAACTGAAGTTAGTCCGCGTTGATAAACGCATAAGAAGCGGCGAATTGTTTGACGTCATTCGCTAGGAACAGTAGATTCCTCAACGGCAGGTTCTTCAATAGTAGGTTCCTCAACGGCGGGTTTTTCAACAGCGGGTTCTTCAATAGCGGATTGCTCAACAACAGGTCCCTCTTCTTTATTTTCGTCGACTCCGAAAATTAAAGACGCCAACGTCTTAGCCGTTTCTTCAGAATCGTCGCAAGCGAAGCCCATCACGTCTCCATAAAGCGGCGCGGCGCAAACGAAGGGCCCGAACGTTTCCGTCGGCTTTTGTGGATTAAAAGCAAATTCTTCTGGACGCGACCACTCAATTGCATGTTCAGGCGCGGCCAGTACAACGGAAAGCGTACGCGACGGATCTGCGACGTCTTGCATCTTCAGTCCTTGGGGAGAACGCCCAAAAGGAGTTCCCGGCGAGTTGAAGATCAAAAATTGCGTCTTCGTTTTGTCGTTAGGTTCGGACGGACGCATATAGACAGAAGGCATTTGATCCAACAATTTAATATTGGCGTCGCTGTTCCAAGGTTCGTCCAGTTTGAATTGAGCAAACAACTTTTGCGCGGATTCGTCTAAGAACGGAAGCAATGCGACGCGCCAACTAAGGAGCGGCGTTCCGTCAGCGGCGCAAATATTAGCTGGATAAGTCGAGTTTTGACGATAGTAAAGCGCAAACGCTTTGCTAAGTTGAGTCAACATTCGAGCCGCCATGTCGATTTGCGCGTAGATTTCTCCGTTAACTCGACTATCGTTGATACTTTTAATAGAATTGACAAAGAAATCAACTGCGTCTTGAGTATTCTGAAGCGTTCCAACGACGTTAGAGCCGTCCGTAGTGAGATTCACTGACTTTATCAAATTGACAATCTTGTTAATCGCGTCAGTGGAATCCGTCGTTTGCGCGGCTATTTCTGACAATTGACCGTGAAGATTGTCAACGCCCTTCATTAAAGCTGTTCCAATGGCTTTACGAAGTTCATTGGCGCCTTCTTCTGATTTAGCGTTAACGTTTAACGTTACAAGATTTCCGTCTTGTTTGGAAAGATCAAAAAGGAACTGGAACGCTAAAACGTTTTGCTGAATGACTTGCATAAGTTCCGTAGTAACGGGAACGGGAAGTTGAATAAGTTGGGTGTTAGGAACGCTGAAATCGTAGTCGTATTGGAAGACGACCGCGGCAGAACTTACGTTCGCGCGCGCTAAACGTTGAGCGACAATGCCGCGGGAGTCGCCGTCTTCAGGACCGAAATACTTATTCAGCGATTCTGGCGTTCCGGAAATAAAGACGACAGACGTGTCGGTCGGGAAAGCGACTCCAGCGCAAATCGAGTCGATTTTTCCAACGATCGAACCTGATTGATCAAGTTGCAAGATAAGAGGTTTTTCGACGACCCTTACCTCGCATTTGTCATACTTTTGCGTCTTGATTTTCTCTTGGTCTACGTTTTGAAATACTTGCGCCAGTATTTTCTCTTTATCAAAAGCTTCTTCGGAAGAGAGATAAACGATTTCGACTGAGGTTGGAAAACCGTCCTGGAGGACCTCGTTCGTCTTCGCGTTTTTCAAGACGTCGAAAGTAAAACCCTTGCTATAAAGAGCAAACTTCGATCGTGAGAGAGTTTCAGGAACGGGAAGTTGGAACGTCCCTTGAGCAAAAAAGTCAAGCGCGGCGTTTTGATCTTCCAAGGAAGCAAGACGTTCCGGATAAACAACCTGAGCATAGTATGCGCCCGGATAAACAAATTCCGTCGGCAGGTCGTTTTTACTTCCAAGCTTTGCTAAATCGTCTTGAGATAGAGAACGAACTTCCGTTGAAAATTGAGGAAAATCGGAAACTTGTTCCGTCTCTTGTATTTCTTGTTCTTCGCCAGGCTTTTCCCTGTTTTTGCAACCGACCATTGACGAAGTCAATATGCACACGAAGGATAGAGTCAAAACAAACGACTTGTTAAGCCGAAAAGAGAAGGGCGCGAATTTCATTGGAACCCCTTATTTGGTTAAATAACGTTTATAACTATTAAAATACTAAATATCTAACTTTTGTCGTTTAGATCGTCTACGACTTTTCCTGAAATTGAAATCGTTCTGACAAAAGGGCGTTTCGTTACTTTCGGGATGAGTCGTCGCGCGGTTTGTTTTTATTGGTTCTACTAGAACCCTTTCCGGAACTTCGAGGGCGATTATCGTTCCGACTGCGGTTTTGATCTGTTATTTCGGAAGTTTTAACGTCGTTTCGGAAATCGCTCTTCTTACCAGTCCAACCTTTTGGAGCTTTTCCGCCACGCCTTGCGTAGACGTCGACGCGTTCTTCGATTTTCTTTGATTTGCCGCAAGAGCTATCGATTTCTTCTGGGGACGATGGAGAACGTTTATCTTGAACTTTTACAGAAGGTCGCGGTTCTTGCTTGCCGCCTTTCTTCGTTCCGGATTTTCCACGACGTAACGCGCGCTGGCTCTCCTTGGAGTCAGAAAGGTCACGCGGTTTATTGTCGACGACGATTTCTTCGATTTCGCCGTCGTAAGGTTTGCCCTCCGCTCGTTCTTTTGCGCGACGCTCCATTTCTTCCATACGTGTTTTACGGCAAATTTGCAAAATAACGCTACCGTGTTCCGCGCCGGGATTCTCATATTCGTCGACTTTTCTCAGAGCGAGAGAATTAAACATGTTGTAATGACGCGCTTCGCCACGTTCAGCGATCCAATTGGGACCTTTAATTAACAGGAGTCGGTTGAACGTATGCCAAACGGGAGCAAACATTAGCAATAAACTACGCATTTTGCCAACGGCTCGAATCGTAAGCGTATGGAAGCGACGAGTTCGAAGAAGGTCTTCCGCCTTGGCGTACCAGATATTTAGATCAAGCCCAAGTTCGTCGACGATTGAGCCAAGAGCTTCAGCTTTTTTACCTGTTGAGTCGCACAGTTCGACGACGACGTCTGGTCTTAATATCGCTATGACTAAACCGGGTACGCCGCCCCCGGAACCTACGTCGAGGACGTGTTCGCCTTTTTGAAGTAGGTTGGCAAGATGGAGCGAATCGACAAGATCGCGAGAGACGAATTTATCGAACGTCGTGTGACGCGTGAGATTAAGACGCTCGTTCCATGTCCATAGAAGTTCGCAGTATTCCTTAAGCAACCGAACTTTCTTAGAAGGAAGCTTGATTCCGTATTTTTCCAGAGCTTCTTCCAATGTTTTAGAGCCTTCGTCCTCCAAAACGTCGCATCCTTTATCGGCAGCGATTTCAGTAGTTTGCTCGCAAGTTGAATCAGGGGAATCGTCTGAAACGTTCTCTTTTGGCAATTCCAACTGGTTTTCCGTTTCTGATATTGACTCTGCGCGAGCCTGTAGTGAGTCGTCTTGCGGAAGATCAAAACTATTATCGGACATTCGACGTTGTTAATTCTACTTAATTTGATAGGGTGAACGAGGAGGACGAAGCCCTTGTAAAACTCGACAGGAACACTGTTCGCAACGTTGTGACATTATACTATTATTTAATGTTTCTGTCTCCCCCCCCATATGTAAACTTGCGATACGCAGTTACGTGTAAGTAGCGGCGTGATAGAAACTCCAAAAGGGAAACTGATTTTTCTTTTCTCGTCCTTGACGCGTTTTTTGCCGCGAATTATAATTCGGGGACGAATTGCGGACTTAGAAAGACGCGTCCCCAATCTGGGAACTGTCCTTCTATTTCAACGATTATCTACGACCCCCAGAAGAAACGAGCGTTCCTTATGGAAAAAGCGACGTATAAAAGTTCAGGCGTTGATTTGGATGTTTATGCCGAATCAATGTCGCGTTTGCCAAAACTGGTTGCTAAAACGTTTTCGCCCCGCGTTATGAGATTAGACGGAGGTTTTGCAGGTCTGTTCCAGTTGAACGGCATAGCCAAAGACGGCGGCGAAAAGAAGTACGACGACCCTGTATTGGTGAGTTGTACCGACGGAGTCGGGACGAAAATTAAAATCGCCTGCCAAACGAATCGGCATTCTACCGTTGGGATCGATCTTGTTGCGATGAGTGTCAACGACGCGATTTGTTGCGGAGCGGAGCCTGTCTTTTTCCTAGACTATGTCGCAATGCCAAAAGACGATCCCAACCTTTTAGAGAGTTTAGTTGAAGGAATTGCTAAAGGTTGCGAAGAAGTGGGATGCGCTTTGATTGGCGGAGAGACGGCGATTCTTTCGGGTATGTATAATCCCGGCGAATACGACCTTGCCGGATTTTGCGTCGGGGTTGCCGAACGTTCGAGAATTATCGATGGAAAAGCGATTCAAGACGGCGACGTCTTAATTGGCGTCGCTTCAAGCGGTTGTCATTCGAACGGTTACTCTTTAATTCGTCGCGTTGTTTTTGAAATTGCCGGGCTGAATCCAGACGATTTTGTTCCAGAGTTGGGTAAAACGGTTGCCGACGAGCTGCTTACGCCGACCCGATTGTACGTTAAGCCTGCTCTGAAACTATTTGAGAGATTTGGAGCCAACGACGGAATCCGCGGAGTCGCTCACATTACCGGCGGCGGATTGGTTGAGAATCTTTCTCGTGTTTTACCAGACGGATTAAAGTGTGAGATTTCGCCGAACTCGTGGGTTGTGCCTCCTGTTTTTGGTTGGTTGCAAAAACTTGGCGCCATTGACGACGATGAAATGGAACGCGTTTTCAATATGGGTCTTGGCCTTGTTTTAGTCGTCAAGCCAGAAATTGCCGGCGACGTCTCAACAGCTTTGAACGATATGGATTTGCAAAATTGGCAAATAGGAAAGATAGTTCGCTCTTGAAGGACTAAAAGTCTGCTTTTGCCGTTTGACGTAATCTGTTTTATAAAAATCGATTAGAATAGGACGAAGGGCTAGAGTCGTTTAATTGGCGCTAGTCCTTTGTCGCTTTTAGTTTAACGTTTTGGGACGTCGGCGATGGTCGACCTTTTAGCAAAAGCCCTCTTAGCAACCGTCGTCATTGAAGAACTTGCGACGTTGTTCGTTCAGGGCGTCCTGACAATAAGAGGGAAACGCCTGCCATGGACGATTTTTTTAGTGACGCTATGGGCAAACGCGCTGACCAATCCAACAATCAACCTCGTTTGTTGGTATATGCCAGACTCCCTGATGGACCAAGTTTTCTTCTACTTCTCGCTAGTCGTTTGTCTTGAATTAGGCGTTCTGGCGGTAGAAACGGTAATTTTCTACCGATTTGGACGCGTGCGCCCCTTGAGCGGGGCGTGTTTCTTCGCTTTTATTTTAAACGCGTCTTCATATTTTTCTGGAACGTGGCTGAATAAAATCGGGTATTGGGATTGGAATCTCTTTTGAACTTTTAGAAGGTTATTGGAATTCGTTCCTTGTCGAATACAATCGCGGAATTCCAATAACCTTCAGTTCGATGATTAAGAGAGTTCAGGACGTTCTATCAAATAAATTTGTCGACCCGTTTCGTGAACGGAATCAATCAGAATCTTTCTTCCGTCCCGACTTGCGCGTGGGTGAAGATCGCAACGCCATTCTCCCGCGTATTCTTTAGCTGAATAGAATTCGCCAAGGAGGATTTTCTTTTCTGTTTTTAACTCAAAAAGGAAAGGCGTCTGAATGCGATCCTTATTCGGATAGGTATCGTTTAACAGCCATTCGCAATTGGTTTCGGGAAGATATGACACATGACCGTCGACCGTCATAATATCTTTTCCATAAACGACGGCTTTTCCCGTTTCTACGTCGAACAGGTAGAATCTGTCGCCGGCAAGTTCGTTGCGGGCAAAGGCGATAATATGCGTTGGATCGCGCCAAACCAGATGAGAAACCATAAGGTTGTCGCTTACTATTTTAATATCAGTTCCGTCATTTTTTGCGGTGCAGAGCCGAGTATGCCATGCGTGAGTTTGAGGGTTTTGCTTCCAACGGTGGAGGAAGAGGAAACGTTCCGAGTTGGGCGATACGATCAGGTGATTGAACCAGTGTTTTACGTCTTGAGGAAAAGGTTCGCCGTTAGCGCGGGGGATAGAGGCGACGTCCGCAAAAGAAAAAAGCATTTCGTGAACGCCGCTCTTGATATCCATTTTCCAAATACCGGCGTCGGTCGGTATGCATTGATCGGCGTTTGGGTCAGGAATGCCGCAGTATCCGTAACCTGGACGCGTATCGTTCAATCGGCGAAAATCTGGAAAAACGGTAAAAGCGCCGTTGGGCGCTAACGCGTAGATTGGTTTGGGAAGATTACGACGTTCTCCTGTTTTAATATCGCAGACGGTTGCGTAAAAATCGTCTTTACCTCGGTTGTTCCAAGCGACTTCAAAAGAAGATCCGGGGATAAATTGCAGCATACAGCCCTGTTGCCAGTTCCATGCCTGGGTCGAACCAAGTTGAGTCCAGCGATCTCCGTCTTCCGTATCAATAATCCCGACGTTTATCGTATCGTCATGGGTGGGAGAACGTCCCTCAAAATCGACTTCGTTGCCGACAACGTAGCGATTCGTCGGGTCAAAGTGAATCTGATCGTAATACGCGCCCCAGTGGAACAGGGGACCGTTGGTAATTCTACGGCATGGGGGATATTGATCTTGGGGAGAATTCTGCGCATACGCAGAATTGACCGTCGATCGGATCCAAGGAGAT
>JAEEGL012776756.1_pt1 | contig 49909 bp, 41 predicted proteins | sample 9134231 | NCBI WGS metagenome assembly JAEEGL01 (sample SAMN16246548, study PRJNA631951) | gut metagenome | biome: gut microbiome; feature: rumen; material: fiber-attached | host: Bos | place: Iran: Karaj | collected 2018-10 | reverse complement strand
CGGGAATGCATCCTGGTTTTCTGATGAAAAGGATCATCTTACCGGACTGTACTGCTGTGCTGCCAGAAAGGAAGAATAGTTTCCATTTTCTGTTGCTGATTCAGGCGCAGGATGATACAATTATATGACGGAAATGATCGACGCGATTCAGAAGTGATGTATGATGGGCCGTACTGCGGAGCATGGAGAAGGTCTTTGCGAAAGCGGGACTCAGGAAAGAAGCAGTTGTCCTGTGCCGGATATACATTCCGGATGCCGGTCTGTGGGATGAAGTGAATCAGATCTACGCGGAGTATTTCAGTGAACACAAACCAGCCCGCGTCGTCATGCCGACCGGAAAACTCCATCACGGAGCGATGGCGGAGATCGAAGCGATGGCGGAAATGCCGTAGGAGGAATAATATGGAATTCGTCTGTTCTGTCTGCGGAAGAAAGGAACCTGTGTCCACGCGCAAAGCCCATTGCGACTGCGGCGGGCTTTGGAACCTGGATTATGCGCCGCCGAAATATGATCCGGAAAAGATCGACCGGAGTACGTGGAGCATGTTCCGCTACCGGGCGTTCATGGCTCTGGAGGATGACGCCGCGTGGCGGAGCATCAGCCTGGGAGAGGGCATGACGCCCATCGTTCCGCTGGATGAGAACGTGCTTTTGAAGATGGACTATTATATGCCCACGCTGTCTTTCAAGGACCGCGGCGCGGCTGTGCTCATCTCCCACTGCAGATCCATCGGTGTGGACAGCGTCGTGCAGGATTCCAGCGGCAACGCGGGCAACGCCGTTGCCGCCTACTGCGCAAAGGCGGGGATCGGCTGTGAGATTTTTGTGCCTGAGGGGACGAGTCCCAAGAAGATCGATATGATCCGTGCCCACGGAGCGGTCTGTACCGTGGTCCCCGGCAGCCGGGACCACTGCGCGGACGTCTGCCGGGAGAAAGTGGAGCAGAAGGGGATCTACTACGCAAACCACGTCTATAATCCGTTTTTCTATGAAGGGACGAAGACCTATATCTATGAGACCTATGAGCAGCTGGGACGCATTCCGCAGAACCTTGTGATCCCGGTGGGTAACGGCACGCTTTTCCTCGGCGTCATGCACGGCCTGGAGCATCTTCTGGCGTCCGGTTGTATCGAAAGCATGCCGCAGATCATCACTCTGCAGACGGAGACCTGCGATCCGCTCCTTCGCGCTGCGGCGCAGAACCTGGAGGATCCGGCCGAGGTCTCCCCAAGCCCCACGATAGCGGAGGGCATCGCCATCGGAAAACCCATGCGCGGAAGGGAGATCCTCCGCTACGCATACAAATACGGGGTCCGTTTCATCCACGCTCCGGAGGACAGGATCCTGGAAGCCCGCGCAGCGCTGGCCATGAAGGGAATCTACTGCGAGCACACGACGGCTGCCAATTACGCGGCATATCTGGCGTACTGCGGGGAATACGGACCGACGCCGGACTGCCTGATCACCATGTGCGGCGCAGGACTCAAATCCGACCACTGATCGTTCCTGTTCTATATCCCCGTTGCGGTGTGCGCCGTGATTGTTCCCATGCTCGGCATGCTGATGCTGCCAAAGACGGTATGTTACATCCTGATGATCGCCGCCTTTCTGCGATCCTCCACGGGAGAAAGGAGACTGCAGAGGAACGACGGGAGAGAACTGCCCTGACCGGCCGGACCCGTACGGAGACAGACTGAACGGAGGGAAAAAGGTGCTGGAACAGTTGAGAGTAAGGTTTCAGAAGAACAGAAACCTGCATCCGGGTCTGGAATGGACTGATGTGGAGAGCCGTCTGCGGGAGTGCCCGGACGCATTGGAGATCCTGCGGAAAATGGAGGAAAGCGGCGGAGAGCCGGATACCATAGGGTTCGACAGTGAGACCGGAAGACTCATCTTCTGCGACTGTGCGGAAGAGTCGCCTTCCGGACGCAGGAGCCTTTCCTATGATGACGAGGCGCTGAAAAAGCGTACAAAGAATCCTCCCGCGGGAAGCGCTGCAGAGAAAGCGCGGGAGATCGGAGTTTCTCTGATGACGGAGGAACTCTACCGCAGGCTGCAGAGCCTCGGTGAATTCGACAGGAAGACCTCCTCCTGGATCAAAACGCCGGAGGGGATCAGAAAACAGGGAGGGGCACTGTTCTGTGAAAGACGCTACGGAACGGTGTTCACGTTCCACAACGGGGCGGATTCTTATTATTCCGTTCGAGGATTCCGGGGTTTCATCCTTGTCTGAATCTCCCGGTCATGCCCCGCAGCCGGGACAGGACCGGAATAGAAGGAATCGGTATCAGGCAAACGTTCAACGCCAGATTACGGGAGGCCATACAGGTGGGAAAGAAGAGAGGTATCAAGAACAGGGGACTGCAGAAAAGAACGGTCATGCTGGTCCTGGGAATGCTCCTGATCACAGTTGCCGTACTGGGCGCTGTGTCGGAGTATCAGAACAGGATGCTCGTCCGGATCGTGGGAGAAACCAGAACGGAACAGCAGCAGGCCATTTCGGGAGTCTCCGAGGAGACCATGCATCAGATCCTGACGGGGACCCTGGTCGACAGCACCGTCCTGCGGGCTGGCATCGCGGACAGCGATTTCGCGGAAGTCGTGAACGATACGTACATGCTTCAGTCGATGGCCCAGGGACTGATCGAGAACAGGGGAAGCGTGGACCCGATGCCGTATCAGCTTCCGGATCCCGCCCGGGACGGAACGCCTTCCGCCATGGTCCTCTATGAGGCGGGAGTCGACTATACCGCATCGAAATACCTGGGCATCATTGCCCATATGAGCGACCCCATGATCGCCATGTTCCGGAATTCGGACAAGATCGCCGGCTGTTTCGTAGGCCTTTCCGACGGAACGCACCTGGGCGTAGACGACAGGACCCTGAACCGGTTCGACGGGAACGGTGACCTGATCCCGTTCCCGGTGCGGGAGAGACCCTGGTACAGAGGCGCGGCGGAGACCGGAAAACTCTTCTTCACAGGGATCGTGAAAGACGCTTACAGCGGCGTTCCCGGCATTACGTGTTCGGCGCCGGTTATCGTCGATGGGGAAACTGTCGGTGTGGTGGGGATCGATGTCGTACTGGAGAGCATGAGCGACTTTATCGATTCCTCCGAGACCGGCGGCGCTTTCTCCTTCATTGTGAACGACAGGGGCCATGTGATCCTTGCCCCGGAGGATAACGGCCTGTTTACAGCCGCCGTGTCGGATGAGGCGCAGGACCTGCGGGAGTCGGAATACGGGGAGCTGGCAGGATTCGTCAGGGAAGCCCTTCAGGAGACGACGGATCTGAAACTGCTGGAGATCGACGGCAGGGAATACTACGCGGCAGGCGCGCCTATGCCGACGGTGGGGTGGGCTGTGATCACGCTGGTGGACAGAGAGACCACGGAACAGCCTGCGAAGCTGATGCTGGGCGAATATGACAGGATCAACAGCGAGGCCAGTGATACGTTCCGGAGCGAAATGAACCGCACAAAACGGATCGGCTGGATCCTGATCGCCGCGCTGTTCGTGCTGGGATCCCTCCTCGCCCTGGCGGCTTCCGGCAGGATCGTCAGGCCGCTGGAGGAAATGACCAGCACCATTATCGCCAACGCGGGAACGGACAGGCTCTTTGAAATGAAGGACTGCTACCGGACCAACGACGAGATTCAGGTCCTGGCGGAGGCTTTCGACGATCTGTCGGAGAAGACAAAACAGTATATCGAGGACATCACCCGGATCACCAGGGAAAAAGAGCGGGTCAGCGTGGAACTGGATATGGCAAACCAGATCCAGCACAGCATGCTGCCCCATATCTTCCCCGCCTTCCCGCACAGGCATGAGTTCGACATCTACGCATCCATGACTCCCGCGAAGGAAGTCGGCGGAGATTTCTACGACTTCTTCCTGATCGACGAGGATCATCTGTGCATGATCGTGGCGGATGTCAGCGGAAAGGGCATCCCGGCGGCACTCTTCATGATGATCGCCAAAGTGGTCCTACATAACTGCGCCATGCTGGGAAAATCAGCCGCAGATATTCTGGAGAGGACCAACGAAGCGCTTTGCAGAAGCAACCAGGTGGATATGTTCGTCACGGTGTGGCTGGGAATCCTGGAGATCTCTACCGGGATCATCACGGCGGCCAATGCCGGACATGAATTCCCCGCGCTGAAGCAGGGCGGATCCTTCAGCCTGCTGCAGGACAGACATGGATTCGTGGTGGGCGGCATGGAGGACGTTCAGTACAGCCAGTATGAGATCCGGATGAATCCCGGCGACAAGCTCTTCCTCTATACGGACGGTGTCGTTGAAGCGGAAGACCCGGACAAGAACATGTTCGGTGCGGAGAGGATGCTGGCAGCCCTCAATGAGGAACCGGAGGCGCAGCCGGAAAAGATCCTGAAGATCGTCCGGAAGGCTGTGGACGGTTTTGCGGACGGGGCGGAGCAGTTCGATGATCTGACGATGCTCTGCATCGAGTACAGCGGACCGGACGCGGCCGGAGAAGACAAAGCATGAACAGCGGCGGGGGAGGCAGTTATGCGGATTGAAAACGGAGAGCGCCTGGATATCCTGTGGTTCGCCAGGGACACAGAGGGGTATCTGGTGCTGGCAAACAGCAGAGGCGGCAGCGTGCCGGAATTTGCCCTGGCGTCTGCCGAGAACACGATCCGGTTTGCCGAGCAGTTCTGTTCCCTGGACGCAGTCGCGGTCCGGAGGGACCTCCCGCTGGATGTGGACAAGATGACGTCTGTCTACGGACTGACGTGCTATGTCACCGGGGGTGCCCCGGGAGAAGGATACCGGGTGGCGGGACGGCCTGCGAAGCGGCGGACAAGGTTTCAGGATCTGCCGGAGCACCTCCGGCAGCTGATACCGGACAGCCGCCTGCCCTTCCGGGCTGCGGAGACAGGATCCTTCCGGGTCTGCGGATCGCAGTTTTTCGACATCGAACCTGAGACCCGGCAGCTGTGAGCGGAGCTCTATACAGGAAAAACACCACTCTGCCGCTGCGGAGTGGTGTTTTTGCTCTTGACAGATACCCCTGAGGGGTATATAGTGAGGATACCCCTTGGGGGTATTGATGAAAGGAGATCTGTTATGGATTGCGATAAGAGATGCGGATGCTGCGAGAGAAGGACGGAACGGTCTGAGGAGGAGCGCAGGAAACTCCTGAACCGGCTCAGCCGAATTGAGGGACAGGTGCGCGGCTTGGCCGGCATGATCGAGCGGGACGTGTACTGCGCGGATATCCTGACCCAGTCTGCGGCGGTGGCGGCGGCGATCGACGCCTTCAACCGGGATCTGCTGGCAAACCATATCCGGTCCTGTGTGGCGCGGGATCTGCGTGCAGGTGAGGACGGAGCGGTGGACGAACTGGTCGGACTCGTCCGGAAACTGATGAAGTGAGGCGAACCTGAAATGACGCAATATCATGTTACGGGAATGAGCTGCGCAGCCTGCAGCGCCCGTGTGGAAAAAGCGGTGTCAGCCTTACCCGGGGTGGAATCCTGCTCCGTGAGCCTGCTGACCAACTCCATGGGGGTGGAAGGCGCCGCCGCTCCCGAGACAGTCATTGCCGCGGTGACAGCGGCCGGTTACGGGGCATCGGTCAAGGGCGGGGCGAAAAGCAGCGCCGGAAACGACGATGAGGTCCTGAAGGACACGGAAACGCCGAAGCTGAAGCAGCGCCTTCTGTGGTCCCTGGGGTTCCTGCTGATCCTGATGTATTTCTCCATGGGACACACCATGTGGGGCTGGCCTGTAGGGCGCTTTTTCGAGGGAAACCATGTTGCCCTCGGTATCCTGCAGATGCTTCTGGCGGCTGTGGTCATGGTCATCAACCAGAGATTCTTCATCAGCGGATTCAGGGGACTCCTTCACCGTGCGCCTAACATGGATACGCTGGTGGCCATGGGGTCTGCGGCCGCCTTCGTCTACAGTACGTATGCGCTTTTTGCCATGACGGGAGCACAGGCTCGCGGCGACGCGGCTGCGGCCATGGAATACATGCATGACTTTTACTATGAATCCGCGGCCATGATCCTGACCCTGATCACAGTGGGAAAGATGCTGGAAGCCAGATCGAAGGGAAAGACCACAGACGCGCTGAAGAGCCTGATGAAGCTTTCGCCGAAGACAGCCACCGTGGTGCGGGACGGGACTGAGACGGAGATTCCCGTCACGCAGGTGCGGCGGGACGACGTGTTCGTAGTCCGGCCCGGCGAGAGCATCCCGGTGGACGGAAGGGTCCTGGAGGGCATCAGCGCCGTCAACGAGAGCGCGCTGACCGGGGAAAGCCTGCCGGTGGACAAGGCGGCGGGGGATCCCGTATCCGCCGGGACCATCAACCAGTCCGGCCTTCTGCGGTGCACGGCCACCCGTGTGGGGGAGGATACCACCCTCAGCCAGATCATACAGATGGTCAGCGACGCGGCGGCCACCAAGGCGCCGATTGCCAAAATCGCCGATAAGGTCTCCGGGATCTTCGTTCCCGTCGTCATCTCCATTGCCGCCGTCACCACCCTGGTCTGGACGCTGATCAGCGGAGATTTCGGATTTGCGCTGGCAAGGGGGATCTCCGTTCTGGTGATCAGCTGCCCCTGCGCGCTGGGGCTCGCTACGCCGGTGGCCATCATGGTGGGCAACGGAACAGGCGCCAGGAACGGCATCCTGTTCAAAACGGCTGCCGCCCTGGAGAGCGCCGGAAAAACGGATATCGTGGTACTGGACAAGACCGGGACCGTTACCGCCGGAGAACCACGGGTTACCGATCTGGTTCCCACCGGTGTCGACGAGACGGAACTGCTGCGCCTTGCCTGCTCGCTGGAGCAGGGAAGCGAACATCCCCTGGCAAAGGCGGTCATGAAAGAGGCGGAGGAGCGGCACATCAAGGCGGATTCCGTGGAGAACTTCCGTGCTCTGCCCGGCAACGGGCTGGAAGGCACGCTGAACGGCAGCAGACTGCTGGGCGGAAGCCTGAGCTACATCGCCGGTCAGACCGCTGTACCCGGGGAGATCCGGGAGAGAGCGGAGGAACTGTCCGGACAGGGAAAGACGCCGCTGCTGTTCTGCAGAGAAGGGAAACTGCTGGGACTCATCGCCGTTGCGGACGTCATCAAGCCGGACAGCGCCGAAGCGGTCAGGCAGCTCCGGAACATGGGGATCCGGGTCGTGATGCTTACCGGGGACAACGAGAAGACCGCAAGGGCGATCGGAGACCAGGCGGGCGTGGATGAGGTGATTGCAGGAGTCCTGCCCGACGGCAAGGAGAGCGTGATCCGGCGTCTGCAGCAGAAGGGAAAAGTGACCATGGTGGGAGATGGCATCAACGACGCTCCCGCTCTGACCAGAGCCGATATGGGCATCGCCATCGGCGCAGGGACGGACGTTGCCATCGACGCGGCAGACGTGGTTCTGATGAAGAGCCGCCTTGCCGACGTGCCGGCGGCGATCCGGCTCAGCAGGGCTACCCTGCGGAATATCCGCCAGAATCTGTTCTGGGCATTCTTCTACAACTCCATCGGCATTCCGCTGGCCGCAGGCGTGTTCGTCCCTCTGGGACTTACGCTGAACCCCATGTTCGGCGCGGCTGCCATGAGCCTAAGCAGTTTCTGCGTGGTATCCAATGCCCTGAGACTGAACTGGTGCAGGATCTACGATCCCCGCCGCGACAAAGCGGCCGGGACCATCCCCACGGTGGAGGTGAGCGCCTCTCCGGAGGAGGACATCGTGACCCTGCATATCGAGGGCATGATGTGCGAGCACTGTGAAGCGGCGGTCCGGAAAGCGCTGGAAGGGGTACCCGGCGTAGCCTGCGCGGATGCCAGCCATACCGCGGGAACGGCGGTGGTGCGGCTGAAGGGACCGGCTGACAGGAACGCCATGCGCAAGGCGGTGGAGGACGAGGACTATTCCGTGATCTCCATCGACGGATAAGAAGCCTCTTTCCGGGCGGATCATCGTTCCCGGTCTGTTCGCACATACCGGGACAGAATGTGCTGTACTGACAGAAAAAACGAAAGAAAGAAGGGAAACCGTGGAGAAGATCTTTCCCAGGAGAGCTGCGGGAAAAGCCGTCGATGATCCCGTTCTCCATTCCAGGGACAAAACGGGATATGAATGCAGTCTCCTTCGGGACGAATCCCCCTGGGGAGATAACGAGACGTTTTACACCACCCGGGATTTTGACCGGCTGGGTCAGAAATATCATAAGCACTGCGGGCCGACGGCCATCACAAATATCATCTGTTCTGTCGCCCGCCGATGCTCCCGGGCGGATCTCCTGAAAATGCCGAGAGAGGAGATCTTCCGGAAGGTGGTGGCCATCGGGAAAAAGAGGGCCACCTACTGGAACATCCGGGACGACGTCCCTCTTGGCGGCACGTCCTATCTGCTGCTGATGGGCTATATCCACGCCTGCCTGCACCGATTCGGCATGGACAGCACCCGCATGACGGGGCGCCTGGCCGCTACGCCCCGGGAGATGGCGGATGAGATCCGGCGGGGAAGCCTGCTGGTCCTGTCCCTGTATCACCACCGGTACTACGGGAACCACATCGTCGTGGCCTGCGGAGCAACGGAAGTGAGTGTGCCGGGCAATCACGCGCCACGCCTTTACCTGAAGATCGCGGACGGATGGGTCGGCCGGCCCCGGTATATCGCTGCGGAGGATCTTCGCCGGGCCGGCTATGTGGCGATCCGCCTGTGACCGGAAAACCGCCCCTGCCGGTGCGGGTTTCCCCGCAAATCTGACGAAACGGTTTCAAATGCCTTTCAAATACTTTAGGATTTGATTACAATGCGGGGTCATTTGTTGACCGAAGAGAGGGTATGGGGTACAATAAGCCGGAAATCAGGACAGTTCCGGAAAAAACGTGACTGAAGGAGGGATCAATGGTGAAAAGAACGATCGCGCTGTTTCTGGCGCTCTCAGCGGTCCTGTGTCTGACAGGCTGTTTCGGTCTGGAACCCGAGGGGCCGGATGATGCCGGCTCCATCAGGGTCATGCCGTTGATCCGGCGGGTGGAGGCCACAGATTTCCCGGTGGATGCGGAATTCGCGGAAAAAAAGGTGACGCGGTTCCAGCTGGCACAGGCGATCCGCCAGGCGGCGGAGAATGAGTTGAACGTCGAAGCGGGAACGGCGGCAGGCCTGGGCGAGGGAAAGCACGGGTGGTGGAGCCGCAGTTTCCACCTGGAGGGTTCGCCGGATGGATATGAGCCGGATGATCTCTGGATCGAGATGACCTGCGGACTGACCCGGAACGTTGTCCGCGTCACGGCGCACCGGGGCGAGGAGACCGGCGTTTGCTATATCCGCGGCAAGGACCTCTACGAGATGCTGCGTCACTGGGACGACCGGGATCTGATTGTGGATGAAGAGGACTATGCCAAATACAAGAAGCAGGTAGACCAGGCAATCGAGAAGATCTACTGGGAGGAGCGGGCAAAAGGCCAGCCTTATACCGGCTGGGAACTGACCCGATTTGAATGGCTGGCCGCCTATGTGGATCCGGAAGAGGACAACACGATCCGCGTGTATGCGGTGGAATATGCCATGAAGACCGACGATCCGGAGAAGGTGAAGTGGGAAGAGGGCATGAGCCTGGACAGCTCCGGACGTGTGGAGAACGTCGGCGATTTCGGCCGGCTGGCCGCCCGCTGGTGGTGGTGGGGAGAAAAGTATGAGACCGCACCCCTGAGCCGTACCCGGGATCTGCAGACGGAATTTGAAGAGGCCCGGGACGCGCTGAATGAACTCAATCCCCGGGACTGAGGCCCCGCAGGACTCTTGTGACAGAATGGAAGGGACGGGCCGCGGAGCCTGTCCCTTTCTTCTTTCCGGCGGCGGATGATTTGTTTTCACAAAGTTCATTTGCACTCATTGACAATATCTGTTATACTAGGCACGCAGAATGCTAAACTCGAGGAAATCTGTTTTCTGGAGGTAGGAATATGGACGAAAGACCGAATGGACGCGAAAAGAAAGTGACCGGCACCGGCAAAGGCCTCTATAAACGGGGCGAAGGACTGAACACCGGCCCGGTCGGCAAACAGGACGGTTATCAGGGCCGGAAAGAGCAGCAGCAACAGCAGCAGTCCGCCGGAGGCGGCGGCACCAGGAGCGGCGGCCGCAGTCCGCTTCTGATCATCATTGTCCTGGCAGTCCTTCTGCTGGGCGGAGGCGGAGCGGGCCTCAGCGGCCTTTTCGGCGGAGGCGGCGGCAACAGCAGCCAGCCCGTTCAGCCGAATACACCGAGCCAACAGCAGCCGGTTCAGCCGTCCCAGCCGGTTCAGCAGAATACGGGGCACTACGGCGTGTCCGGCGGAACGTCCATCCTCAACACCCTGCTGGGCGGCAGCACTGCCGGCTACAGCGGCGGCGGTACCGTATCGACAGGATGGGTGGGAGGCAACAATACCGGACGGCTGAATACCTCCGTGGCATCCGGATCCCGCGCCAAGCGCACCAGACTTGTCGGCGGCGGAAATGACACCGTCACCATTATGGTCTACATGTGCGGCGCTGACCTGGAATCCAAAAACGGCATGGCGTCATCTGACCTGCAGGAGATGCTCAACGCCACTACCGGCGGGAAGATCAACATCATCGTCTATACCGGCGGCTGCCGCCAGTGGCGCAACAACATGGTCAGCAGCAGCGTCAACCAGGTATACCGGATCCAGAACGGGCAGATCGAATGCATCGTCAAGGACGACGGAAGCCGGGTCATGACGGATCCCAACACGCTGGCGCGGTTCGTGAAGTTCTGCGGCGACAATTTCCCCGCCAACCGGAATATGCTGATCTTCTGGGACCACGGCGGAGGATCCATCAGCGGCTACGGCTATGATGAGAAGAGCCCCCGTACCGGTGCCATGAACATTTCCGGCATCGACAAGGCACTGGAAGCCGCCGGCGTTACCTTTGACGCGGTATGCTTCGACACCTGCCTGATGGCTACGCTGGAGACGGCGCTCATGCTGGAACCTTATGCTGACTATATGATCGCCTCCGAGGAGACGGAACCCGGCGTAGGCTGGTATTATACCAACTGGCTGAGCAACCTTGGCAAGAACACCTCCATGCCCACCATTGAACTGGGCAAGAACATCGTGGACGATTTCGTGGAGGTCTGCAACCAGCAGTGCAGGGGACAGGCCACGACCCTGTCCGTGGTGGACCTTGCGGAACTGAAAAACACGGTGCCCAGCAAGCTGAAAGCTTTCTCCACCAATGCCACACAGCTGATGCAGAGCAACCAGTATCAGACGGTATCCAACGCCCGCGGCAATACCAGGGAGTTCGCATCCTCCAATAAGATCGATCAGGTGGACGTGGTGCACCTGGCACTGAATCTGAACACCAGCGAGAGCAAAGCCCTGGCCAACGCGGTCCTGGGCGCCGTCAAGTACAACCGCACCTCCTCCAACATGACCAATGCCTACGGCCTGTCCATCTACTTCCCCTACAAGCAGGTCTCCAAGGTCAGCAGCGCGGTGAAGACCTACGAAGCCATCGGAATGGATCTGGACTATGCCCGCTGCATCCAGCAGTTTGCCAGCATGGAAGTCAGCGGCCAGGCGGTGGCCGGCGGTACAGGTTCCCCCTTCGGCAGCCTGTCGGGCAGCGGTTCCTACGGCGGACAGGTATCCGCTGACGTGATCACGGATATTCTGGGCGCCCTGCTGGGCGGCGGCGGAAACTATGGACGCGTTGCGGGACTGGATGACAGCAACAGTGATTTCCTGAGCCGCTCTCTGGATGTGGGCAGCGCCGCGAACTTCATCGCGGCCAATCAGCTGGACGCCAGCGCGCTGGTGTGGACGAAGTCCGATGACGGCACCGCTCAGATGCGCCTGAGCAAAGACCAGTGGGCTCTGGTCCACGATCTGGAGCTCAACGTGTTCTATGATGACGGCGAAGGCTATATCGACCTGGGCCTGGACAACGTTTATACCTTCACCGAAGACGGAGCTCTGCTGGGCGAATACGACGGGACCTGGCTGGCCATCGACGAGCAGGTGGTTGCCTACTACTATGTGGACAGCGTCTTTGACGGGGACACCTATACCATCGTCGGCCGCGTGCCGGTGATGATCACCCATGAGGACAACGATCCCTATCGTGCCGAACTGATCATCGTCTTCGACAATGATCATCCCTACGGCACCATTGCCGGCGCCCGTGCCGTCTATGCCAACGGCGAGACGGAGACGGTCGCAAAGGGCGTGACCGAATTGGATCAGGGCGACAAGCTGGACTTCATCTGCGACTATTATTCCTATGCCGGTGATTATCAGAACAGTTACTATCTGGGTGAGCAGATGATCTATACCGGTGATCATGAGATCAGCAACGTGATGATCGACAAGGATTCGGCAGTCGCCACCTATCTCCTGGCGGATATCTACAATCAGGAGTACTGGACGCCTGTCCTTCCCTGAGGAAACAGGCCTCAAAGACAAAAGAAACGGAGCGGAAAGCGAGACGCTTTCCGCTCCGTTTTGCTGGTTAATAACCGGCTGTGTTACAGGGATTCAAAGGCTGAGGTACCGCGTTTGCGGAGCCACAGGAACAGAAGGAGGGACCCCACCAGGGTGACTCCGGTAAAAGCGCAGAGATAGGGGACGGGGCCGATGAGCAGGCCCTTCCAGAAGTAAAGGCCGGCCATGACCACGGCATAGAACATGCCGCCCAGCAGGCAGACCGTTACAGCCATGCTCTGTTTAATGGGGTAGACCTCATTGGTCCAGTTCAGATTCGGATTGTGAAGTCCCATAACGATCCCCAGCAAGGCGAAGAACAGAAGGCAGGACAGCGGTGTCAGATAGAGGAATACCAGCTCAACGACGCTCAGCGGCAGGATAATGGCCAGGCAGGTGCACAGGAAGACGGCGGGAATACCGGTCAGAAGGAGCTGCATGGAAAGCTTGGCCCGAAGAGGCTGCCAGGCGGATACCGGCAAAGACTTGACGATCCACAGGTTCTTGCCTTCCAGGGCTATGGAGGGGGCGGCCATGTCGTTCATGGCAATGACGCCGCAGGCGATGGCGCAGCCCATGACGCACAGGAAACCGGGCAACTCACCGAATACAGACAAGAGGACACCCACTATGGACTTGCCCTTGATCAGCAGCAGCACCCCGCCCAGGATCATGAGCAGAGAACCCAGGCCGCAGTTGAGCATGTAGTTGGAACTGGAGGTGAAGCGGCCCAGTTCCTTGGACAGAAGGGCAGATGAAACGCTGCGCACGCGCGCGCGCTTTTCCCGGTATTTGTTCCGGGAGGCGACGCCGGTGGAGGTAGCTACCTTCAGAAAACTGCGCTGGATCAGGAACCAGGTGGCGGCGCACAGAGCCAGTACCACGGCGGCAGTGATGACCAGCGCCTTCCACTCGATGGCTGCCTGTCCGAAGAGATAGAACCCGTAAGCGGACCCCTTGATCTTCTCACCATAGATGACTACGTTCTGTATCATATCCTGAACGATATCGATGGCTTTGAAGTACACAAAATAGTATAACCCGACGCCCAGAAGAGCGATGGCGGTGGTGGCAAAACTTTTACGTTTCAGTTTCAGGCTGAGCCTGGCCACAGCATAACCCAGCAGGCAGGAAAGAAACAGGACGATGAGGGAGATGAGAAGGACCCAAAGGATCGAGCAGATCAGGGCAGAGACGGTAAATGGCATGTATATGAAATAAACCACTACCGGGGGGATGGAGCCGACTGCAGAGTACAGGAAGCCCATCAGGAATACGCTGACCAACCGGGAAGCCATGATGGCATGGATGCTGATCGGCATGGACAGCAGAAGGTCATTGTCCTTAGCCAGGTACAGACCGGAATAGGTGCTGAAAACAGCACCGAAACAGCCCAGCACGATCGCGACTGCGCCGATGAGAGCGAAATAGAACCAGGCGTAGCCGGCCTGCGCCATGGGAATGAGACTCACGGACATGGCGCCGAACAGGGCGGCGGACAGGAAGAGCATCAGCAGGCCATATGCGACAAAAAACAGGATGGTGGACTTCTTTGTGCGGCCGGTGTTCTTTTTTGCGTTGTAGAAGTAAGCCCGGAAGATCTCCATCATCTGCTTGCGAATCAGAAGTTTCAGCATTACTCCTCATCCTCCAGTTCCAGGAAGACCTCTTCCAGACTGTCGTCTCCTTTGACTTCCTCCATCGTGCCGGAACGGACCAGCTTGCCGTGCCGGATGATGGCTACCTTGTCGCAGAGCTTTTCCGCAACTTCCAGCACATGAGTGGAGAAGAAAATGGCGCCTCCGCCATCACAGAATTCCCGCATCATTTCCTTGAGAATATGGGAGGCTTTGGGATCCAGCCCAACGAAGGGCTCATCCATGAGGATCAGACGGGGCTGATGGATCCAGGCGGAGATGACGGCCAGTTTCTGTTTCATTCCGTGGGAGTAGGTGGCGATGGGCTGGGCCAGATCATCTGTCAGCGCAAAGAGATCGGCGTATTTCCGGATACGCGCCTGCCGGTCATCGGCGCTGACTTTGAAGACATCTGCGATGAAATTCAGATACTTGATGCCGCTCATGAACTCGTACAGATCCGGGTTGTCGGGGATATAGGCCAGACGCTGTTTGCAGGTCATGGGATCATCCGCCAGGGAGACTCCGTCGATCCGGATGGATCCGGCATCGAACTGCTGGATCCCCACCACCGACCGGAGGGTGGTGGTCTTGCCGGCACCGTTGTGGCCGATAAAACCGTAGACCTCACCGGGGGCAATGTGGAGACTCAGATCATCCACGGCTACTTTTTCACCGAAGGTTTTGGTGAGATGGTCGATATAGAGCATGATCGGTTTCCTCCGTTTTTGAAAATCGGTGTTTTCCAGGACAAGGCTATCATAACATATTCTATTGGAAAAACCACCTACTTCAAGTTGCTTTTTGTGTTTTTTTCTGAGACCGGATCGCAACCTGGCGTTGCAGACCCGGTTTATAGGCGCTCCGGCTTGCCAGAAGACGAAAAAGCGGCTATACTTTGGAAAGAAAAAAAGTATCACAGGGAGAATACCATGGCCACCATCCGTTCCTTTGTCAAGCGGGAGCCGGTGCTGCTGATCGCGGCGCTGGCTGCCTTCATCAGCTGTTTCCTCGTACCCCCGGACGGGGCATATCCGGGCTATATCGACTTTCGCACGCTGGCGCTGCTGTACTGCCTCATGACGGTGGTGGCAGGCTTGCGGAAGGCGGGACTTTTTGCCCATCTGGCCCATGTCCTCTGCAGGAGGGCTTCGAATGTCCGGACCATGGGGGTACTGCTGGTCCTGCTCTGCTTCTTCAGCTCCATGCTCATCACCAATGACGTGGCGCTTCTGACTTTCGTGCCCTTTGCCGTAGTGGTGCTGGGCATGGCAGACCGGAACCGGGACCTGATCCACATCGTGGTCCTGCAGACGGTGGCCGCCAATCTGGGCAGCATGCTGACGCCTGTCGGCAATCCCCAGAACCTGTATCTGTACTCCCGGTATGATCTGGACCTGGGGGACTTCTTCCGCATCACTTTCCCCGTATGGGCAGTTTCGCTGCTTCTGATCCTCGGGGCATGCCTGCTGCTGGACAGATCCCGCCTGGATCTGTTCCTGGGAGAGGATCCGGGGATGGAGAAGCGGGACCTGTGGCTGTACGGAGGGCTGTTCGCTGTATGTCTGCTGGTGGTGACGCGGGTGATGTCCTGGCCTGTCATGATGGCGATCGTGATCGCGGCGGTACTGCTGTGGGACCGGAAGACGCTCCTGAAGGCGGACTTCATGCTGTTGCTGACGTTTATCGCCTTTTTCATCTTTGCCGGAAATCTGGCCAGGGTGGAGGCGGTGGATACGCTTCTGCGCCGCCTTCTGTCGGGACGGGAATACCTGACAGCCCTGCTGAGCAGCCAGGTGATCAGCAACGTTCCTGCAGCCCTGCTGCTGGCGGATTTCACCGAACACTCACGGGACCTGCTGCTTGGCGTCAATATCGGAGGACTGGGTACCCCCATCGCCAGCCTGGCGAGTCTCATCAGTATGAAACTCTATGCCCACTCCGAACATGCCCATACCGGCAGATATCTGCTGGAGTTCACCGTGGTGAATGTTGTGCTCCTGGCGGCACTGTCCCTTCTGAAGCTGCTTCTCTGACGAAAAAACGAAGGGGAAAAGGATGGCGTAATATCGCATACAACATACGGATACATGCGAATCAGCGGGTTCGGAATAGGAATTATCTGGAACCGGATCGTTCTGGATCCGGCAGCAGCCCCGGAATGGTGCGTATAATAAATAATATGTGTTGACAGTATGCGCATGACGTGCTATATTCATACTTGTCAACGGAACACCTTAAGGCGGCGGCAGGTTTTACCTGCCGCCGGCTTAAGGCTTTTCGGGGAATAATTGATCGAGGGAGAGATATACAAATGAACGATAACAAGAAAATCAAGTGGCAGATGCTTGCCTTTATGGCATTCTCCACTGTGTGGGGGTTCGGCAATGTGCTGAACGGGTTCGTGTATTTCAATGGTATCCAGGTCATCTTCAGCTGGATCCTGATGTTTGCTCTGTACTTCGTTCCCTATGCCCTGATGGTGGGTGAACTGGGTTCCGCCTTCAAAAACTCCGGCGGCGGCGTCAGCTCCTGGGTGTTTGACACCATGGGCCCCAAGGTGGCCTACTATGCCGGCTGGACCTACTGGGCGTGCCACATCACTTATATCGCCAGCAAGAGTTCCGGCGGTCTGAAAGCTCTGAGCTGGGCGGTGTTCCGCAACGCGGAGAAGTATGACAGCCTTCCGACCATCTACGTGCAGATCGCTACACTGGCAGTGCTTCTGTTCTTTGCCTTCGTGGCAAGCCGTGGTCTGAATCCCCTGAAAAGCCTGGCTACCATCGCCGGAAGCAGCATGTTCGTCATGTCCATCCTGTACATCATCATGATGTTTGCCGCACCGGTCATCAACCCCGGCGCGCAGTTCGTTTCCATGGATTTCAGCCTGAAGGCGCTGCTGCCCAACTTCAACGTGGGATATTTTACATCGCTCTCCATTCTGGTGTTTGCCGTTGGCGGATGCGAGAAGATCTCTCCCTATGTCAATAAGGTGGAGAACCCCAGCAAGGGCTTTCCCAAGGGTATGATTTCCCTGGCCGTCATGGTGGTGGTTTGCGCCATCCTGGGAACGGTTGCCATGGGGATGATGTTCGACCCCAAACTGATCAACGAGAGCCCCGAAGCCTTCAACTCTTACGTTTCCAACGGCTCCTACTGGGCTTTCCAGAAACTTGGCCAGTATTATCACATGGGTGACACCCTGCTGATCATCTACGCCATCTGCAACATGATCGGGCAGTTCTCGACCCTTGTGCTGAGCATCGACGCTCCGCTCCGCATGCTGCTGGACAATGAGCACACCAAGGAGTTCATCCCGAAAGGCCTTCTGAAGAAGAACAGGTACGGAGCTTATATCAACGGCATCTGGATGGTCATCATCCTGTCCGGCGGCATCATCCTCATCCAGTCCGTAGTACCCGGCGCGGCTGCGGTCCTCAAACAGCTTACGAAATTGAATTCGGTCTGCATGCCGCTGCGTTACTGCTGGGTGTTCGCGGCCTATATCGCATTGAGAAAGGCTTTTGACCGGATCCCGGCTGACTACCGGTTTGTGAAGAACCAGGGCGTGGCCAAGTTCTTCGGCTGGTGGTGCTTGATTATTACTTTGGCCTGCTGTATCATGGGGATGTATGACAAAGATGCATTTACCTTCGCGCTGAACATTATCACCCCCGTTGTGCTGACCGCTCTCGGCCTGATTCTGCCGGCCATCGCCAGAAAGCAGAAAGCCAGAGCAAATGCCTGACCGCAGCTTGAAAGGAGCCGATATCATGAACAGTTGGAGAGCCGATCCCGCCGTGGCGGATTTGCTGGAATTCCTGCAGAAGAGCCCCACCGCCTTCCATGCCGTAGAGAATCTCCGGCAGACGCTGCTGAGTGCCGGCTTTACGGAACTGCCCGAAAGCAGACGCTGGGAGATCGCTCCCGGCGGCAGCTACTTCACCACCCGGAACGGATCCAGCCTTATCGCCTTCCGCATCGGTACGGAGCTGGAAGACGCGGGCTTCACCGTTACCGCTTCTCACAGTGATTCCCCCTGCTTCAAGGTGAAGGAGAACGCTGAGATCCGTGTGCGGGATCACTATGTACAGCTGAACACCGAGGGATACGGAGGCATGATCTGCTCCACCTGGCTGGACCGGCCTCTGTCCATCGCCGGCCGTGTGCTGCTCCGCAGCAGAGACAAGGACGGGAGGGAGACCTATGAGTCCCGTCTGATCGACTTTGACCGGGATTTGGTGATGATCCCCAACCTTGCGATCCATATGAACCGGAAAGTCAACGACGGTGTGGCATACAACAAGCAGGTGGACATGATTCCGCTGTTCGGCTCAGGTGAGGTGAAACCCGGAGAGTTCCGGGAGATGGTAGCGGCCGAGGCAGGCGCTGCGCCGGAGGACATTCTCGGCAGCGACCTGTACCTTTACAACAGGACGGCGCCTGCCGTGTGGGGGGCCCGCAATGAGTTCGTATCCTCCGCGCGGCTGGACGACCTGGAATGCGCCTGGGGAACGCTTCAGGGTTTCCTGAAGGGAAGAAACGGCGGAAGCATCCAGGTTTACTGCTGCTTCGACAACGAGGAAGTGGGCTCCGGAACCAAGCAGGGCGCGGACTCCACGATGCTTTCCGACGTGCTGTATCGCATCGTACGGGGCCTGGGCATGGATGATGAGGATTACCGCTGCATGACGGCGCGCAGCTTCATGCTCAGCTGCGATAACGCCCACGCCGTTCACCCGAACCATCCGGAAAAGACCGACGTAGCCAACTGCACCTACATGAACGAGGGAATCGTCATCAAGTCCCATGCGGGGCAGAAATATACCAGTGACGCCGTGTCCGCAGCCCTGTTCCGGGGGATCTGCCAGAAGGCCGGCGTACCGGTGCAGTTTTTTGCCAACCGCTCCGATGAGGCCGGCGGCAGCACGCTGGGCAACATTGCAATGGCGCATGTATCCATGAACACGGTGGATCTGGGCCTTGCCCAGCTGGCCATGCACAGCGCCTATGAGACTGCCGGCGTCAGGGACATCGTCTATCTGGAAAAAGCCTGCGAGACATTCTACGCCTCACGTTTCACCGCGGATGAGGATGGCCGGCTGCAGGTGGAAAGCTGATCCCGATGCGAAAAAAGCTGACGGCGAAGGACTACGTGGTCTCCGCCTGGTCCGGAGGGATCACCTCTCAGATCGCCATCTCTCCTGCGCTGGCCCGCTACGCAGACCGTGCGTTTCTCTGGCGCGTCAGCTCCGCCAGCGTAGAGCTGGAGGAGTCGGATTTTACAGCTTTGCCGGATTACCGCCGGCTGATTGCCCCGCTGCGGGGTACTATGGAGCTGAGGCACAACGGCGGTGCCGCCGTCGTGCTGGAGCCATATCAGGTACACGGCTTTTCAGGAGGGGATATTACCCATTCCAGAGGCCGCTGCACGGATTTCAACCTGATGCTTCGCAGAGACAGGGCTGACGGCTCCATGGAGGCATTACGGCTGCCGGAGGGGGGAGAGAACTGGTCTCCCGATCCCAAAGCCGAGGAACTGCTGTTCTGCTGTGCCGAGGGAACGGCCGTTGTGGGAACGGTGAAGCTTCAGGAAGGGGAGAGCCTGTACCTGGAGCGGGACGAGGTCCCGGCGCTGCGTCTGTCCGGCGAGGGCGTCGTGATGGTCTGCCAGATGTGGCGGCTGTAATTATTCCGTAATCGAATCATAAATGCCCCGCTGTGTTGCAGCGGGGCATTGCTGTGCAAATGATGTAAAGGAGTACTACGTGACAGAAGACCGAAAGGGGATCAGAGGCGGAGACCGCGGGATGCGGTACCGCCGGGCAGCAGAGGAGTCAAATAGATCCCACCGGAAAGCCTATTTCCCGGTCTGCCGCCGCTGCGCATAGTCGAACAGCTCTTCGGTGGCCAGGGCGATTTTCGTGACGGAGAATTCACAATCCTCCGGATAGATGTAATAGGTATCGGTAGGGGTGTTCAGATCGATGCAGTCGCCGTACTTGCCCAGATACTCGTATTCGATGTGACAGGAATACTGATTCTGCGCCGGAATATGGACGGTGCCATCCTGCTCTGTTTCCAGCGTGAAACCGGTCATATCATGGGTGAGACGGGCTTTCCCGATGGGGATGAAGCGGTCTTTGGGCAGGGCGTTCACATGAGTCCGGCAGGTGAAGGAATACCGCCCTTCTTCCACTTCACGGCGGACATTTTCACGCTCCCATTCATACCAGTCCGGAATATGGGAAAAGCGGGTGGGGCCGTTTTCGGCCTGAAGCTGGCCCAGTTCCGTCATCTCCCACGAGGCGCCGCATGTCTCGCAGTACAGTTTTGTGCCGCTGGAGCACATGTGGTATTCCGCGCCGCAGTGGCAGCACTGATAGAGCACTTTATGAAGGCCTTCCGCCCGTTTGGGAAAAGTGACTCGGATGCCCCGCTCCTTCTGCCAGGCGTAATCGTCGTAGACCATTGCGTCCCGGATCCGCCGGTTGATTTCATCTGCCGACAGCGTGCGCAGGTCCTCCGCGGACAGGATGCAGGTCATCTCCGCTTCCGTGTCACGCACGCCCCGGTCGGTAAGATTCCAGAAAGGGGAGTTGATATGGTGCCCGTGACAGAGAAGCACGACGACGGGGACACCCATCAGTTTGGCGAGTTTGCCGACAGAAGGCGGGATCACGGCGGTAGTGCCGCACAGAGAGTAACGCGCTTCCGGATAGAGCGCCACTACATCCCCGTTTCTGGCGGCACGTATCATGTTTCGGATGAGAGCTGTATCGGTGGTGAATTTTCTGGTGCAGATACAGCCGATAAACCGGAGCAGCCATTCCCGGTGCAGATAGCCGTCGATCGCCACGATGAAATTGGCCCTGGCAGGCCAGACTGCCCGGGAAGCCACCATGAAGTCCATGAAAGCGTTATGGTTGCAGAGAAGAAAGTAGGGGGGCCTGACATCCTCCATGCCGGTCTTTGTCAGATGGTTCCGGTGCTTCCGAAGAACGGGAACGGAGAGAAGGCGGATCAGCCAGGACAGATGCTGCCGCTGAGGCGGCCGGGCGGTGTCAAAATGCGGGACCTGATCGAGCATGCAGAGACCTCCTTCCGGACGGTTGTTTTCTATGGGATATATTACCATAGTATGCCTGCTTTCACAAGAACGATTCGTTCCGAATCCGGAACCCGGAACAGTTTATTGCTTGTATCCGGCAGGAAGCTATGGTAAACTGTTGGAAAAGGAATAAATGAAGAGGGGAGCTGGACGCCGTGAAATTCTATCTTCTGAGAGAGACCATGGAGAACTGTTCCTGGGAGGAACTGTTCAACAGCACTGATACCCAGTTCGTAGCGCTGCTGACCCAGGCTGAGTGGCAGAGCGTCAGGGAACAGATCAACATGGGGATCGAGATGGACCTTGACACGAAGAATGTCCACAACACAAAAGCCGAAGTGAACTATGACTCCCTGACAGGCACATTCCAGATCCCGGACCGGAACAATCTGACAGAAAGAGACGACCGGTTTGCCTTCGCGCTGGATGAAAGAGGCATCGTGTTCATCGACGAGGGCAGCAAGGCGGAGCAGATGATCGATGTGATCCGGCGGACCAAACGCTGGCGGAATCCCAGTCTGGAACGTTTTCTGTACGACTTCCTGGAACAGATCGTAAGCAGGGATCTGCCCATTATGGAAGGCTATGAATCTGAACTGGATGCCATCGAGGACTCTATCCTTGCCGGAGAAGAGGGGACCAATCTCATGCGGGTCAATGAGATCCGCAGCGCCATCCGTGAGCTGAGAGTCCATTATGAGCAGCTGATCGACATGGCGCAGGAACTGGAAGAAAACGAAAACGGCTTTTTTTCGGATGAAAACCTGCGCTATATCCATCTGTTCATGAACCGGATGCAGAGACTCCATGATACATCCTCTTCACTGCGGGATCACACCATGCAGGTCCGGGACCTGTACCATGGGCAGCTGGAAGTCCGACAGAACCATATCATGACGCTGCTGACGGTCGTGACCACCATCTTCATGCCGCTGACGCTGATCGCGGGCTGGTACGGGATGAACTTCCGCTATATGCCTGAGCTGGACAAGCACTGGGGCTACCCGGTAGTGATCGCGGTTTGTGTCGTTATTGTGGTGGTGAGCCTGATATTCTTCAAGAAGAAAAAGTGGATGTGAGGACCCGCGTGAGGCTGGAAAGGCGTTCCTGACAGATGTATTCCTTCATACTTTTCATCAGAGCCGGAAATGTGCCCCACAGCCGGTACCGGAAGGGGGAACGGGATGAGCGATATCATTGAAAACGTAAGAGCGCTTCTGCCGCTCCTTGGCTTTTTCTGGGCGGGCTTTATCCTGCTCTGTATTTTCTTTCCCCAGAGACTGTTCAACAGTTTCTGGCTGCTGATGACTCTCGCCGCAACGATGGTCGGGATCGCAGCCCTGTTTGGTGAACACGCGCCGCTGGTCCTTCTGATCGCGGCCGGGCTGATCCTCATGGGGATGCTGATGGTGCCTGCCCTCCTCATCTGCAACGGCGTGTCCATGATCAGACGGGAGGGACGATCGCTGGCCAACCTGCTGTCCCTTCTGCTGGGCATATTCGTGGGCCTGGGGGAGATCGCACTGCTCGTCATGATGATCCTGCTGTATCTGGGAGGGGTACAGCGCGGCGTGACACTGCTGCTGCTGTTCATCGGAATGACGGTGTTCTACTTCTCTGCACTGATCCTGACCTTTGTGGTCTATGTGGTCTTTATGCAGTTTCTCCCGCACCTTCTGCGGTATGATTATATCGTCATCCACGGCTGCGGTCTCATCGACGGGGAGCGGGTCTCCAGACTGCTGGCCAACCGGGTGGACAAGGCCGTCAAACTGTACCGCCGGAATCAGAAAAGCGCCTACCTGGTACCCAGCGGCGGTAAGGGGGGAGACGAGAAGATCTCCGAAGCCCAGGCAATGAAGAACTATCTGCTGGAAAAGGGGATCCCGGAGGACCGGATCCTTATGGAGGACCAGAGCACCACTACGGAGGAGAACCTCCGCTATTCCAAGAAACTGATCGACGGCAGAGAGGGACGAAAGCGGATAGCTCTTGTTACCAGCAATTACCATGTCTACCGATGCCTGCTTCTGGCCAGGAAACTGAAGATCCGCTGTGCCGGCGTGGGTGCGAAAGTGGCATCCTATTACTGGCCCAGCGCGGTCATCCGGGAATTTGTGGCTGTCTTTTCCCAGAAGAGGTATCTGATCCTGACCGGGATCGGTTATTTCATATTTGTGTTTCTTCCCATGGTCTATTTCATCTACGGCTGAGAGGAGAGGATAGAATCTATGAAGATCCTGTTTGTCACCAGTGAGTGCGCACCGTTCAGCAAATCCGGAGGCCTGGCGGACGTGGCCTTTTCTCTTCCGCCCGCCCTGAAGGCGGCAGGAGATGAGATCGCCATCATTACCCCCCTTTACCGGTGTGTGAAGGAGAGATTCGGCGACCAGCTGACCTACGTTTCCGCACCCAAGGTGATCCTGGGGGACTGGGAGACTTCCTGTGGGCTGTTCCGGGGCGACAGGGATGGGGTGACCGTCTGGTTCGTGGCGTATGATGATTTCTACGACCGGCCGAAGCTCTACGGCTATAAGGATGATGCGCGGAGGTTTGCCTTTTTCAGCCGGGCTGTCATCGATCTGCTGCCGGAACTGGACTTCCGGCCCGATATCCTCCACTGCAACGACTGGGAGACAGCGCCTGCCGTGCTGTATCTGAAGAATGACCAAGCCTGGAGGCAGGATCTGCGGGGTATCAAGTCCGTCTATACCATTCACAATATCGCCTATCAGGGCCAGTTCGGCGCTGCTGAACTGGAACGGACCTTTGCTCTGCCGGGCGGATGGTATCAGGGAGGACTGGGTTATGAGTTTGAAGGCCGCCACGATATCAATCTGATGAAAGGCGCCATCCTCATGGCTGATGCCGTGTCCACCGTCTCTGCCACCTATGCAAGAGAACTCCACAGCCCTGCCTTCGGCCAGGGACTGGAGCGGATCATGGACATGGTGGAGCGAAAGACCTACGGGATTCTCAACGGAATCGATATGTCCCACTATGATCCCTCCATCGATCCACGGATCCCATGCCGTTTCAGCGTCGAAGACCGAACCGGCAAAGAGGTCTGCAAAGCTGCCATACAGAAAAAATTCGGCCTTGCGGAGGAAAAGGAATGGCCGCTGCTGTGCTCTGTGGCACGCCTGGTGGAGCAGAAGGGCATTGAACTGATCCGCCAGATCCTGCCCGACCTGATGAAGATGGGCGTTCAGCTTATCGTGTTCGGACAGGGCGAACAGAGGTATATCGACTATTTCAACTGGGCGAAGGAACAGTGGCCGGGACAGCTGGGATTCTCCAGCGACTATTCCGAGCAGGTGGCCAGCGAGGTATTTGCCGGAGCTGACATGTATCTGATGCCGTCCCGTTTTGAACCCTGTGGGCTCAGTCAGATGATGGCCATGAGGTACGGTACGGTTCCCATTGTCCATGAAACGGGCGGCCTCAAGGATTCGGTTCGTCCTTACAGCGATTTCGACGGAATCGGAGACGGCTTTTCCTTCTCCAGCTATCAGGCAAAATCTCTGTATCTGGCCATCCAGGAGGCCGTGAAACTCTACTTCGGCGATACCGAGATGTTCCATACCCTCCAGAAACGCTGCATGACGAAGGACTTTTCCTGGACCAAGAGCGCAATGGCATATCAGCGGATGTACAGCGATATCGTTGACGAGGGGACCGGCGGCGCGGATCTTTCGTTTGACGAAGCGTTCGCAGATCTGAAACCTGTCTATGAAGAGCTGTACGCCGATTACCTGAAGGGCCATGGAGAAGAACTGCCCGACGACTACCGCAGAGTCGTCCAGATCCAGATCCTGGGCCGGGGTGCCGGGTTCTTCTTCCTGGAGTTCCGGAAGGACGGCATCCGAGTGGAACCTACCACATATCATGACGCGGACGCGTTCATTGCTGCCAGCTTTGACAATCTTGTCGGGATGACGGAAGGGACAGTGTCTGCGGACAGGCTGTTTATGAACGGCCAGATGAAGGTGCTGGGCAATATCGCAAAGGGAGCGGAACTGAGGCGCATGCTGAAGCCGCTTTCACGGAAAAGAGAGAGCGACTGAGGAGGGTGACATGTTCAGAGAGATACGCCGTATCAAACAGAAACTTCCCTTTGAGGAGTGCCAGGAGATTCTGGATCAGGAGCTACGGGGCGTTCTTTCCGTGCTGGGAGACGATGACTATCCCTATGGGATGCCCCTGAATCACTACTACTGCCGGGAGGACGGAAAACTGTACTTTCACGGAGGACTGTCCGGCCACAGGATCGATGCCGTCCGGCGTCATAACAAGGTATCCTTCTGCGTAATGGACCAGGGCTTCCGGCGGGAGGGAGAATGGGCGCTCAACATCAGAAGCGTCATCGTTTTCGGCCGGATGGAAGTCGTGGAAGACAGTGAAAAATGCGACAGGATCTACCGGCTCCTCAGCAGAAAATTTGTCGACGACGACGCCTACACCCAGGAGGAGATCGAGCGTTCCGGCGGGCACACCATGCTGCTCGCTCTGGTACCGGAGTTCATTTCCGGAAAGATCGTCAACGAGTCATGAAAATGAGGACCGGGTCCGCATCTTTGAAGAACTGTGAAAAAGCTGCCGGAGCGTCAGCTCCGGCAGCTTTCTGCTGTTCAGATGTTTCCTCAGCCTTTCCTGAGAAAGACAATATCCTTGTATTTGCGCAGGGCGTAGTAGAGAAGGAGCCCCAGAACGCCGCAGGCGATGACCTCACCGATCCCCACTGTCAGCATAAGATAGGGAATCGGCAGCAGAATGGCATAGGCATACCGCAGAACAAAAGGGATGATAAGGGTATTGGACAAAATGGGAGGAACAGGCGCCAGGAAGGGATGAGCGTTACGCAGCTTCCAGGTGAAAAAAGCGCCGATCAGAGTAGCCAGACTGCCGAATACCGTATCAAAGATCACGGCTCCTCCCAGAATGTTTCCAAGAATGCATCCGATGAAAAGACCAGGGATGGCAGCGGGGGTGAAAACAGGAAGGATCGTCAGGGCTTCAGCGATGCGGAACTGGATCTGGCCGAAAGAAATGGGAGCGAATACGTAGACCAGGGCTACGTAGATCGCTGCGATCATCGCGCCTTGTGCGATGAAAGCGGTACGTTTGTTTTGCATGTTAGTGATACTCCTTAGTTTTGTTTAACGTGAGGATGGTTTCGAACTCACGGATGTCGCCGCCTCAAGCGACGCCATGACACTATATCACGGCAGGAAGGACAACGCAAGTTTTATTTTTCGGTTCTGTCCTCCCGGTGGCGGTAAGCCGTGTTTTGCCATTTGCCGCCCTGGAAGCGGTGCAGCTCCTCTGCCAGATGATCCCAGAGGAGGACATCGCCGTCATCCGGATAGAACTCCAGAAAACGCCCGTCGGGGAAGGTGTAGAAGCGGCTGATATCAGTACACATGCCAAAGGTGGGCAGCTGGGAACTGGGCATGTCAAAGCGGCAGGTTTTTCCTTCCAGCGTGCCGTCAAAGTGGAGCCCCTGATGATCCAGCGTCAGCATGCCGTCCCCGGAGATGATGGAGGTGGCATCTCCCTTCAGCGGTTTCTGCTCCGGCAGAACACCGACCCGGACATGTCCCCTATGGCAGAAATCCGGTTTCCGTACCTCTTCGGCTGCCCGGTTCCTCTCCAGAATGGTCCAGTCTGTTACGACCTCGGGGCAGACGCTGTCTCCCACCGGATGGAGATTATACCGGTCATCCAGCTCCACGGTGTTTCCGCAGGAAAGGCAGGTCATGGTATTTCCGTCGCATTTCATCCGGTAAAGAGCTCCGCATCTGGGGCAGAGGTACAGAAGGGTGTCCAGCTGTTTGGCCATCTGTCCTTTTCCGTCAAAGGAAAACTGGCGCTCTTTGTTCCATAGGTAGTCGTCATGGGCCAGGAGACGGTTCATGACGTCTTCGATCTCTTCCACAGACAGTTCCCGGAGCTGATCGGCTGTAAACATCCGGTCGACCACCACTTCGATACGGCCTTTTCTCTGATCCAGACAGTGCTTGGTGTAGGTGAGATAAGCACCGGAGATCTTGGAATAGTAGACCGGCACTCCCAGTTTCTTCAGCATCTTGGCGCCGCCGGGGATCACCGGCTGGGCCATGCCGGTGATGGAGCTCATGCCCTCCGGCATAAAGCAGACGTTGCCGCCCTCACGGATCACCCGGAATATCTGCCGCATGGCATGGGTGTCCGGGGTAAAGTTCTTCTTTGGGATCACCTGCATGGCAGGCAGCAGAAGACTGGTGGGAAAACGGAAGAACTCATTGTATCCGACCACATAGTTCAGCCGCTTGGGGTAGCAGGCCGGTGCGGTGAACTGGTAGTCCACCCGCGAGGCATGGTTGGCGATCATCACGATGGGCCCGGGCTCATCCGCGGGACGGGCTTTATAGGTAAAGTGAGTGTTGCTCTGTTTGTTGAGGACAGCGGTGACTTTCATGAGAATGCCGTACAGCGCTTTCGGAGGGGATTTCACATTGGTTCGGAGGATCCTTTCATCGATCGTCATTATCGTTCTCCTTCCGTTACGGTGTCTGCGATCCGCAGGCATGGATTCAGAGCGTTTCCCCGTTCAGGATGCGCGCAAGGATCGGGAAGACCTCTTCCGGATCCTCATAGGGGTGGATATGGAAATAAGGGTCGCCGGTCAGCATGGCCGACAGCTGGGTTTTTCGCCTGTCGTAAAATAGATGGCAGGGTTTGCCGAGTTTCTCCGCGTAGGCGAGCTCGTAACCCACACCCAGGGAGGGACAGGTACACTCTCCGATCAGAAGATCGCACTCACGGAGCCAGGCGGTATCCTGACGGTAGATCTCACCATCCCGATCCCTGCCGCGCTCCAGAAGGTTCAGTTCCGGCCTGCCCACATGCTCGGTCAGAACGGCATCGGTCCGCTGAATGAACTCAATCATCCGCTGATACAGGGCGGCATCGGAACGTCCGCCCCGGATGGACCCGGCAAAATAGACTTTTCTGCTCATTTCGGATTACCAGCTTTCTGAAACAGTCAGGAAAAACGGATTCAATCAAGAGCCAGGCCGGAGATCCAGGAGAGAAGGTCCTTGTCGGATACGCCGGCGCGGAACCGCCGGCCCTCTTTGACCAGGGCGCCGGAGGCCAGTTCCTGGATTCTGTCCTGACCTTCTCCGAGAGGGCTGCCTCCGGATGTGCAGAACGGCACAATGATTTTTCCGGTAAAGTCGTATGCCTCCAGGAAGCTGTCGATGATACTGGGCTCCCGATACCACCAGACGGGAAAACCCAGGAAGACAACGTCTGCGCCGGCGACAGGCGCGTCGTGATCCGCCAGTTCCGGGCGGCAGGAGCGGTCCTGCATTTCGACCGTGCTGCGGGATTTACGGTCCATCCAGTTCAGATCTCTCTTTGTATAGGGTACGGCAGGGCGGATCTCATAGAGATCTGCGCCTGCGGCAGCGGCCAGTTTTTTTGCTGCTTTGGCGGTGGAACCGCTGGCACTGAAGAATGCAACGATCTTTTTGCTCATGAGGAAGGCCTCCCATGTAAGTTTTTGTCAATACGGATTATACCATTCCGGGCTTCAAAAGGCAATCGGCCTTTCCCGGGAAGAAGTATGGACACCCGGCTGGAAATGCGGTACAATCAATCAATAGAAGCAGACTGCGGCAGGTCCGCAGATCCAACCGCGGATTCAAGAGGAAATGACCATGGAAAAAGGCAATGTACTGGTGCTGGGCAATTCCGGCGTGGGAAAATCCACCCTGATCAACGCAGTCCTCGGTGAAGAAGTGGCTAAAACCGGCTGGGGGACTCACGGGACGACGGACCGGCTTGAGATCTATGAGTCCAGGGATGAGAGCGTTCCGTTCAACATCATCGATACCATTGGTTTCGAACCGGGATTCCTAAAGGAGACACGGGCTGTCAACGCCGTCAGAAAATGGTCCAGGGAGTGCGCCAAAAAGGGTAATGAGAACCATCAGATCAATGTAATCTGGTTCTGCGTGGAGGGGACGTCCAGCAAACTGTTTCCCAATACCATCAGAAACCTGACCCGAGCGGCTTCCATGTGGGAATCCGTGCCGGTCATCGTAGTCATCACCAAGTCCTACTCCGTGCCGGAGCGGGAGCGAAACATCGAACTGGTCTACAACTCCTTTGCCCGGCAGAAGAAACATGGGAGCAATGTGAAGAAAGTGATCCCGGTGGTTGCGGCGCCTTATGTCCTCAACGAGACCGCATTCGCTGCACCGGAGGGGATCTCTGAACTGATTGATTTTACCAATTTTCTGATGCCTGCCGGGAAGAAAGCCGCCGAGAAGGACCTGGCGGGGTTCATCCTCAGGCGCAAGAGGATCCTGGCCCAGACGGTGGTCTCCACGGCGACCGCTGCGGCTGTTGCGGTTGGCGCGATACCGATCCCAATCTCAGATGCGGTGCTCCTGACGCCCACGGAAGTGGCGGAGGTGAACGCTATCGCCAAGATCTACGGGATCGGTAAGGATGAAAAAAGCAAACAGTTTCTCAATTCCATCGTTGAGGTGGGGACGGTAGGCGTGGCGGCCAAGGCCATGATCAGCGCACTGAAAGCTATTCCGGGGATCAATATCGGCGCCAGCGTGATGAACGCGGTGATTGCCGGCGTGATTGCGGCTTCCCTCGGGGAGAGCGCTACATATGCTTTTGAGCAGATCTATCTTGGCAATAAGGCGCTGACGGACGTGGAATGGGTCAGCAGGCTGGTCGAATCCAGAATGTCGCTTTCCGCACTGGAAAGGGCGAAACCCATCCTGAAAAAACTGACCAACGCATCCAGCCGCAAGGCGATCCTTTCCGTTGTGCTGGAACTGATGGGAGCAATATCCGGCAGAGGGGACAAGGGACGGAAGGAGTGAACGGATCGCCGGAAACCGTGCGCAAGACGGAATGGTCAGGAAAATAAGACCATGGAATGACATAACAGAAGCCCGGTTCAGTATCAGACTGGACCGGGCTTCGTTTCGTTCGATCGGTTTATCCAGAGGATGGGGGGTGTCCCGGGGAAGAGGGGGACCTTGGTATAAGTCCATCCGGCTCCGGACAGAGCGCGGGTCAGGAGGCGAGCCGTCCCGCTGTTCCTGTTTTGATGGTCGCTGCATAGGCGCTGTTGCACAGGCCGAGAACAGCAGACAGGATGAACAGCGTTTCGATCCCCAGCGCCTGCCAGATCCAACCGCCGAAAAGAGCGATCAGGATCGTGATCATATGGTTTACCGACATGCCGGTGGAGAGGGTGGCGCGCACTTCATCTTTGCTGTCCGCCAGATCCTGGACATATACGTTGGATGCCAGGGAGGCAAGCGAGATCACGGAATCGAGGACGTAGTTGATACAGCAGACGATGAACGCAACGTTCATGGGAAAAATGTGGTGGGCAAAACCGTAGAAAAAGCAGACGATCACCAGGATCAGGGTATCCATGATCATTACGATCTTGTAGCCGAACCGGTCAATGATCCGGCCTACGGCAGGCGCCGCAAAGAACGTGCAGATGGAGGATACGGCGAACAGGATGCTGATGGTCATTGCGCTTGCCCCGTAGAAAAGGATCAGCACATAGGGACCGAAGGTAAAGAAGATCTGCTTCCTTGCGCCATAGAACACTTCCAGCATGTAGTATTTCGTATACTTTTTCCGGAAATAGAAACGGCGCTTGGTTTCATCCGTCTCGCTGTTGCCGTTCAGCTTAAATGAAGAGAAAAGTCCGACGGCGATGATCCCGGCGCTGACCGCGAATACATAGCGGTACAGGACAGGAGTCGCAGCCAGAAAAAAGAAAACAACGATAACGACCAGATATCCCGCAAGGGTTCCGATCTGATAGACCGCGCTCTGCAGGCCCAGGGCAGCTCCGCCGCGGCCTTCTTTTGCGTATTGAAGGACCAGGGTGTTCCGCATGCCGAACTGGATATGATCACCCAGAGAAAAGACGAACATGCCCAGGATCACCATCACTTTTGTCGCCGGAACGACAGCGAGCATGAGCGTTCCGACCATCATGATCAGCGTTCCGATCTTGTAGATCTTCTCAGCGGAGAACAGGTAAAAGACAGCCAGGATGAACACCAGCAGCAGGCCGGGAATCTCGCGGAAAAACTCTGAAACACCCTTGTCAAAGGACGTCATGGAGACGACCTCTGCCAGGTAGTTGTCTATGATGCCTTTGTACAGGCCGTAGGACAGGCCGAAGGTAATCATGGACAGGAAGAGCAGCTGATAGCCGGAGTTCGATCTGAACACCTCGGAAAGCTTTTTCAAAAGCATCGCACCTTCTTTTCATATGCCGGTTGGCATCAGGCGGCTGAAACAGAACGTTACAGTTCCCGGCTGATATGCGGGACGAACCATGTCTGATGACATCATAGTATACCTGCGACCGGAAATCAACTGCTGAAAACAACGGAAAGAGAGAAGGAATCGGCAGGAAGAAAAACCCAGCACAGGACAGCCGGGACCTCAGGTATGCTGCGGGGACGCAAATAGAGTGACCCCCGGGGATCAGATGATCCCCGGGGGTCCGATGGTCCGAGTGGGGAGACTCGAACTCCCAGCATCCAGCTCCCAAAGCTGGCGCGCTGCCAGTTGCGCTACACCCGGATGCAGATACGCCGCCCTGCCGGGACGGCGTATCCACTATAACAGTTTTCGCGAGGGTTGGCAAGGGTCAAAATGACGCTGCCTGCACAGGAGGATCAGTGGCCGAGGGCAGCTTTCAGGGCCTCGACCCGGTCGGTATCCTCCCACCGGACGCCCAGATCCTCTCGGCCCATATGGCCGTAGGCGGCAAGCTTCCGGTAGATAGGCTTACGGAGATCCAGGTCACGGATAATGGCGGTGGGACGAAGGTCAAAGACCTTGCTCACAGCAGTTTCCAGATCGCTGTCATCCACGATGCCGGTGCCGAAGGTCTCAACGAGAACACTGACAGGGCGGGCTACACCGATGGCATAGGCCAGCTGGACCTGACAGCGCTTTGCAAGACCGGCGGCTACCACGTTCTTGGCGACCCAGCGGGCTGCATACGCGGCGCTGCGGTCTACCTTTGTAGGATCCTTTCCGGAGAATGCGCCGCCGCCGTGGGGAGCGCTGCCGCCGTAGGTATCCACAATGATCTTGCGGCCGGTGAGGCCGGAATCGCCCTGAGGACCGCCGATCACAAAGCGGCCGGTGGGGTTGACGAAGATCCTGGTGTTTTCATCCAGAAGCTCTGCGGGAATGGTGGGGCGGATGACCAGATCGATCATATCCTTCCGGATGGTCTCCAGGGAGACTTCGGGGCCGTGCTGGGTGGAAAGAACGACCGTATCCACCCGGACAGGCCTGCCGGTCTCATCATATTCCACGGTGACCTGAGTCTTTCCGTCGGGACGCAGATAATCGACCAGTTTGTCCTTCCGGACAGCGGTGAGGCGCTTGGCCAGTTTGTGAGACAGAGAGATAGCCAGGGGCATCAGTTCGGGGGTCTCGTCACAGGCGTAACCGAACATCATACCCTGATCGCCGGCACCGTTATCCAGTTCGCTGCCGCCCTGTTCCTTGGATTCAAGGGATTTGTCCACACCCATGGCGATATCGCCGGACTGCTCATCGATGTTGGTGATGACGCCGCAGGTGGTGCCGTCGAAACCATATTTGGCGCGGTCGTAGCCGATATCCAGAACAACCTGGCGGGCGATTTTGGGAATGTCAACATAGCAGCTAGTAGTGATCTCACCCATGATATGGATGAGGCCGGTGCTGACGCAGGTCTCGCATGCGACGCGGCCGTTAGGGTCCTGTGCCAGGATGGCGTCCAGGATGGCGTCGCTGATCTGGTCGCAGATTTTGTCGGGATGTCCCTCCGTAACGGATTCGGAGGTGAAGAGATGTCTTGCCATTTTGTTTCCTTCCTTTCTTGCGGGGGAGCGAAAAACGCGCCCTGCCGATGGGGCAGAGCGCGATGATCGTTTGCTACCCTCATCTTTCGATTCCTTCGCCGGATTTGGCACCTTGCTTTCGCAGGTTGTCGTGGTGTCATCGGGCCGGTCCCTCAACCACTCTTGATAAGGTATTCAATTGACGCAGGTTTGTACCTGTAAGCATGTATTGTATCACAAAAGAAGGGCTTGTCAACCCCTATTCCGTGAAATGAACATGAGTGAAAATATGATCCTGACAGAAGCAGTGATAGCCGGCGCATTTGCTGCAGTAGCGGAACTGGAGCTCCGGATGGTCCGCATCGGTACGGCCGCAGACCGCGCATTTGTGACGATACGCTTGCTGCCTCTGTTGCTGCTGTTGATGCTGGGCTGCCCGGCGGAAGTTTACGGTCTGCGGGGAAGTCCGGTGTCTGGCGCGGCCAATGAAGCGCTGGATCTCCGGCCAGATGAATACCAGGAAGTTCAGCAGGGCTACGATGGGAAGGATCACACCTACCCAGTTCCCGGCAGCCAGGGAAGTAATAACGTTCAGGGCAAACAGGGCCACATCCACCCAGGCCAGCCACTTCATTTTGACGGGGAGGATGAAGAACAGAAGGACCTGCACGTCGGGAAACAGCACGGCAAAAGCCAGGAACATGGAGAGATTCACGTAAGTGGTTCCGGCCACCATCAGCCAGTACTGCCCGGTGATCAGACTGCCCAGAATGGCTCCAATAACGGTAAGGAGCGTGCCGGAAAGATAATACAGCGTGAAGCGCGCCGTGCCCCATTCCCGCTCCAGGGTGGAGCCGATCCAGTAATAAAAGTACAGCGAGATGATCAGAAAGAAGGGCTGACTGTATTGGGGGACGAAAACGAACGTGACAAGACGCCAGATCTCGCCCCGAAGCAATCCCGCAAGACTGAAGGTCAGGAAGTTGAGGGCGTTGATGTCATTGGCCCTTGTAAAGACAGACAGCAGGTACACGATCGCGTTGCCGACCACGATGTACAGCATCAGTCTGGGGATACCGAACCGGGGATGGCGCGCGCAGAAACGGTCCAGCGCATCGCGGATTCTGTTCAAGGAAAGTTCCTCCTCAAATGGATTGATTAAGAACATGATACACCGCCGTAGCGGAAAAATCATGTCGGAACTGTTAAACTTTTCGCTTCCCGATTCTGGCGAAGAGAGGGAAGGTGTGAGGCCAGATGCAGCCGGCGAAGATCACCATCAGAAAATACCGTACCGTATCGGCTGCCCCGTTCCCGTGAAACAGGGAAAACAGGGGAGCTTTGAGGAAAATGCGGATGCAGAGGATTAAAGCCAGACCGAGCACAAGCTTCAGGATCTGACCGATAAAGGGAGCTCTCGTATCGAAGTGAAGGACGTGCTTGTCATAGAAATAGGATATGAGCAGTCCCAGACCGCAGCCGACCATCAGATACCCGTTCTTCAAAGCCGCAGCGTAGTTTTCGGCGTCGATATCAGCAGGGAAGCGGTAGAACAGAAGAAAGGCCAGATAAGCAGCAGGGATGACCAGAAGAGCCAGCAGCACATAGGGAGCGGAATTCCGGAAACTCACTTCATCCCGGAAACACGGCCAGAGAGCGGCGACAAGCGCAGCTGAGATCAGGAAGCCGACGCCCACATCCATGGGATAGTGAACGCCCAGATACATGCGGGAAAAGGCGACCAGAACGATCAGGATGACGCTGATGACCTTTATCCAGTTCCGCCTGGAGGTCAGTGTGACGACCCCGAGCGTGCTGACGATGTTCTGCGTATGGCCGGACGGAAAAGAATAGCCGCCGGCGCCCGCTCTGGCGGATTCCACGATGCGGAACTCCGGGTCGGCGACCCAGGGCCTGGGTATCCGGAACAGGATCTTTAAAAACTGGTTGAAAACGACGCTGAAGAAGCCGGCTGCAAAGAGATAGTACCCCTTGCGTTTGCTGACACACCAGAACATGATCAGAGCCAATGCCATAAAGCACGTCTCATCACCAAGATAGGTAACGGTGGAAAAGAACGTGTCAAGTACGGGATGCCTGATGCCTTCCAGAAGACGAAGAAAACCCATATCATTACCTCCGAGTTTTATGCTGTGAGCATTATACACGATTTGCGGGAGAAAAGAAAGGAAAAAACGAAGAACTTGAGGATCCGCAAGAGAGGGGAAAAGCAAGGAAGAGACCCGGCGCTTTTCAGCGCCGGGTCTCTTTTGAGATCAAACAGTTGATCAGTCTTCTTCCGGAGCAAGCTCAAGCGTGGGATTCTTGGGAGGCATGAGCTTGGAGAAAATCAGGAAGAAGATGAGGCCTACGACAAGTCCGGGGATAATGGGCTGGCTGAAGGCCTTGTAGAAGGGCATGCCCTCCTTGGCAATCTTCTCCAGGTAGACGACCACGATGGAGCCGGTGATCACGGATGCGATGGTGCCGGCCAGGGAACCACCCTTCCAGTAGTGACCCAGGACATAGGGGAAGAACGTACCGGCAGCGCGGAGCGTGAAGGCGAAGGTGAGGATCGCGATGAGGCTTGCGGGATTGAAGAGAGCCGCAGCCATGGCGATCAGGCTCACGACGACCATGGTGATCCGGGTGACGCGCATGACTTCCTTGTTGTCCGCATCGGGCTTCAGGACGGCACGGTAAATGTCGTTGGCGAAGATGGAACCGGCGCCCAGAAGGTCAGAGTCGGAGGAGGACATCGTGGCGGAGATGATGCCGGCGAACAGCAGGCCGCAGATAAGAGCGGGCATGGTCCGAACGGCCAGGATGGGAAGAGCATAGCGGGCGCCGACAGAGGCAAACTCCTCAGAGCTGAAGATGCCCATGTTCATCAGAGCCAGGGTGATGATGCCGAGGATGGCAGGAACGAAGGCATAGATGAAGTTGATGAGGGCAGCCAGGATGGAACCCTGCCGTGCAGCCTTGCCGTCACGGGCGGCATAGTACCGGGAGACAGCTTCCTGTCCGACGGTAAACGTTGCCACGTACATGATGACAAGTGAGATGACAGCCATGGGGCTGTACCCCTTGAACATGTTGAAGGTCTCTGCCGGAACATTGGCGACAACAGCGTCCCAGCCGCCGGCAGTACGCAGTGCGAAGGGGATGGCCAGGATCATGCCGATGACGATCATGAAGACCTGGACAAAGTCCGTCAGGGTAACGCTCCACAGACCGCCCATGACAGAGTACGCGGTAACGATGACGGCAACGATAATGATGGCCGGCTTATACCCGATACCGAGCATGGTGGAGAGAATGGTGGCGGAAGCGACGAACTGACCCTCGGTCAGGCCGATCAGGGGGATGAGCATGATGATGGCGGTGATAACACCGGAGCTCTTGCCGTAACGTCTGCGGAAGTACTCCGGCACGGTCTTGACGCTTGCCGCCCTGAATTTCGGTGCGAGGAAAGTCAGGATGACGAAGGCGAGGCCCATCGTGATGATGTACCATGCTGCAGAGAGACCGTGATTCTGCATGCCCTGCTGAACAACGCCCAGAGAGCTGCCGCCTCCGATCTCAGTTGCGGCGAGGGTACCTGCCATCAGGAAGGGACCGAGCCGACGACCGGCAACCATGAAGTCCGTATTGGAACTGATGCGCTTGGAGGAATACCAGCCGATCCACAGCATAAACAGCATGTATGCCACGACTACGGCGATGATAATTCCATTTGCCATGTGGGATTCTCCTTTCTCCTATTACAGTATTTTGTACGCCAAGGATATACTAAAAAGATATCAGGTAACCTAACTTTTTGTCAACCCCCTATTGGAGGCAACTGAACACAAAGTCGAAAGAGAATGAAAAAGGACAGCTGCTCTGAACGAGCAGCTGTCCTCTGGTCGGAGTGGGGGGACTTGAACCCCCGGCCTCTTGGTCCCGAACCAAGCGCGCTACCAGCTGCGCTACACCCCGAAAGCCACACCATTATAAGAGGTTTTACACGCGATGTCAAGACAAAAAACTGCGTCTTGCAGGTCAAACAAGGGAAAAGGGGCTTGTCAAATCAGATGCATCCATGTAAAATGAATTGCTATTCAGCTGCTTTGTGACAGGAGAAACCGAACGTGGACAGAAGACTGGAACGAATACTCCCGAAAGTACAAAAACCGGCTCGCTATGTGGGCGGAGAATATAATGCGGTGGTCAAGGATCCCGGCAGAGTCGACACCCGGATTGCTTTCTGCTTTCCTGATACCTATGAGATCGGCATGTCCAATCTGGGCATGAGGATCCTTTACGGCGTCATGAACAACATGGAAGGTGTCTGGTGTGAACGGGTATTCGCGCCTTGGGGCGACATGGAGCAGGAGATGCGCCGGTGCGGAATGCCCCTGTTCGCGCTGGAATCCGGTGAACCGATCACGAATCACGACATCATCGCTTTCTCTGTCGGATATGAAATGGCTTTCACGGCGATCCTGAACATGCTGGATCTGGCCGGGATCCCCATCCGCAGCGCGGAGCGGGAAGGGCTGACGCCGCTGGTCATAGCGGGAGGCACCGCCATGTACAACCCGGAACCGGTGGCGGACTTCATCGATCTGGTTTCCCTGGGAGAAGGGGAAGAGGTCACTGTGGAGCTGGTGGAGCTTCACAGAAAGGCCAGAAGGGAAGGCTGGACGAAAGAGGAATTCCTGCGCAGCGCAGCCCGGCTTCCCGGCATCTATGTGCCATCTCTCTACCGCGTCAGCTACCATGACGACGGCACTGTCAGGGAGATCGCTCCTGCGGAAGGCGCACCTGCTGTTGTCACGAAACGGATCGTCCGGGATCTGGACCGGTCCTATTTTCCGGTGAAGACCATCGTGCCCTCCACGGAGATCGTTCAGGACAGGATCATGCTGGAACTGTTCCGGGGCTGTATCCGGGGATGCCGGTTCTGCCAGGCGGGCTATGTGTACCGCCCGGTGCGGAACCGGAGCCGGGATCTCTGCGCCAGGTACGGGGTTGAAGCCTGCAATGATTCCGGATATCAGGAAGTCACACTGTCCTCGCTCAGTACCAGCGACTATCCTCCGCTGACCGAACTGTGCGATGAACTGGAGGAATTCTGCGCTCAGAGGCATGTGAACCTGTCCCTGCCGAGTCTGAGGGCAGATAATTTCTCCATGAATCTGATGCAGAGACTGGCGCGGGGCAGAAAGACCGGACTCACGTTCGCACCGGAGGCAGGCACCCAGCGGCTGAGGGACGTGATCAATAAGAACGTAACGCTTGAGGAGCTGCTGAACTCCTGCCATACGGCGTTTGCGGGAGGTTATAACGCCGTCAAACTCTATTTCATGCTGGGCCTGCCTACTGAGACGGATGAGGACGTTCTGGGCATCGCGGATATCGCAGGCCGCGTCATGCATGAGTGGCGGGAAGCCGCGCCGAACAAGAGCAGGGGCGTACGGATCACCGTATCCACCTCCTGGTTCGTGCCGAAACCTCACACCGCATTCCAGTGGGAACCTCAGATCACCCGCGAGGAGTATGAGCGGCGGGTTAAGCTGCTGCGGGACGCCATCAATACAAAGACCGTCACCTACAACTGGCACGACAGCGCGACCAGCGTCATTGAAGCCGTGCTGGCGAGAGGAGACCGGAGACTCGGCAAAGTGCTGGAAACCGTATGGCGGAAAGGCGCAACGCTTGACGCCTGGGAGGAGTATTTCTCCTTCGAACGCTGGCAGGAGGCTTTTGCTGAATGCGGTGTGGATCCTGCCTTCTATGCCAACAGGCTCCGGGAAAAGGATGAGATAATGCCCTGGAGCATGATCTCCAGCGGGGTGACGGAGTCCTACCTGTGGCGCGAGTACCAGCGGTCGAAAGAGGCGGTCACGACGCCGGACTGCAGGACCCGCTGCAACGGCTGCGGTGCCAATCTGCTGGTGGGGGGAAAGTGCGATGTCTAAGCTGAGACTGCTGTTCACCAAGGAGGACCAAGCGTCCTATATCTCTCATCTTGATCTGATGCGGACATTCCAAAGGGTTTTTCCACGGACAGAGCTGGAGATCAAACACACGCAGGGCTATCATCCCCATCCCATCATGTCCATCGTACTGCCTCTGCCGGTATGTCAGTCCAGCGACTGTGAGCTTCTGGATTTTGAAGTGACCCAGGATTCCGACGGAACAGGTATCCCCGAGAAACTCAACACAGGGATGCCCAGCGGACTGCATGTGCTGGAATGCTATCCTGCCAGACGGCCTGTCCGGGAGCTGGCATGGCTGAAGGCGGAAGTGATATTTGATTATGACGCGGGTGTGCCGGAAAGCACTGCCGAACGCCTGCGGGAACTGTTTTCCAAGCCGGAGCTGGTGATTGAAAAGCGCACAAAGCGAAAGGAACTGGCGGAGGTGGACATTGCGCCGATGATCCATGAAATGACCGTGGAAGAGGAGGAGCGCGCCGTCAGGATATCCGTTACTGTTCAGGCGCAGAACCCCGGCCTCAATCCCCAGCTGCTGGGGAAGGCTGTGGAGCGGTATCTGCCGGAACTGACGCCGGACTTTGTTCGGGTGCGCCGCAGAGCCATCCTGGATTCAAACGGTGAAGAATTCCGGTAAAAGGGCAGAAAAACCGCAAAAAACGTGAAAAAATGCTTGCAATTTAGCTTTGAGTGTGGTATTTTATTACGGCATGAAAAAAGGGCGGTCCTCTGCTGCCCGCGCGAACTGATACGCGCCGAGAGGAATGACGGCATGAACGCCTATAATATCAGGAGGAATTATCCATGGATCTCATTAAGGCATTGAATGAAAAACAGCTGCAGGCGGAAGTGCCTCAGGTGGAAGTGGGCGACACTGTTCGCGTACACGTGAAGGTCAAGGAAGGCTCCCGCGAGCGTATCCAGGTCTTCGAGGGTATCGTGATCGCCAAGAAGCACGGCGGCATCGAGGAGACGATCACCGTTCGCCGTATCTCTTACGGTGTGGGTGTGGAGAAGGTTTTCCCTGTCCATTCTCCTTCCATTGCCACCATCGAAACCGTGCGCCACGGCTTCGTGCGCCGCGCCAAGCTGTACTATCTGCGTGACCGCGTCGGCAAGGCCGCCAAAGTCCGCGAGAAGCTGTAAGCCGATTGAACGATCCGAAACCGCCCACAGCCGTGGGCGGTTTTCGCTTTTCTTTTTGCTGGATACATGGTATACTGGAAAAAACCGGAGGGAGGGAAAGAAGATGCAGATAGAAGGTCTGAGCTGGTATCCCGGCCATATGACCAAAACCAAACGGATGATTACAGCGGAAATCGGCCACATGGATGCCGTATGCGAGATCCTGGATGCCCGCATCCCTGTATCTTCCCGCAATCCGGATGTGGATGAAATGACGGGAAGCAAGCCGCGGCTGATCGTATTGAACCGTGCGGACCAGGCGGATCCCCGGGAGACGAAACGGTGGGCGGCCTATTTCCGTGAAAAAGGCTGGGCGGTCCTGGAGGCAAACGCGAAAGAAGGCTCCGGTACGCAGATGTTTGCGGCCGCAGTCCGGGAACTGCTGAAAGATAAGATCGCTGCCTGGGAAGCCAAAGGACAGGGAGGCCGTACGGTACGGGTGATGGTCCTTGGGATCCCAAATGTGGGGAAGTCCACGTTTATCAACAAGGTGGCGCGCCGGAAGACCGCCAAAGCGGAAGACCGGCCCGGCGTGACGCGCAGCAAGCAGTGGGTGCCGGTGGACCGGACGCTGGAACTGCTGGACACTCCCGGCATCCTGTGGCCGAAGTTCGACGATACGAAGGTGGGCATCCACCTGGCGTTCACCGGAGCGATCAAGGACGATGTGGTGGACATCGAGGAACTGGCAAGTCTGCTGATGGAGTATCTGGGTTCCCACTATGCCGGTACCATAGCTGAGCGCTACAGGATCGGGATAGAGGACGGCGACAGCGGCTATGAGCTTCTGATGAAGGCAGGACGCAGGAGAGGCTTCCTGATGCGGGGAGGAGAAGTGGACACGGAACGAATGGCCAGGATCCTGCTGGATGAGTTCAGAGGTGGAAAGCTTGGACGCTTTACACTTGAGACAATAGAGGATATTTCAGGATGAATCAGATCGATCACCCCTGGATAATAGAAGATGATTGGTTCGGCCGCGGCTTTGAGCGGGTCTGCGGCGTCGATGAAGCCGGGGCGGGTCCTTTGATGGGACCTGTTTACGCTGCTGCGGTGATTCTGCCGCCGCATCTTGTGATCGACAGGCTGAATGACTCGAAAAAACTGACTGAGCGGCAGCGGGAAGCCCTGTATGGCATTATTACGGAACAGGCCGTAGCCTGGTCCGTTGCACGTGTGGAAGCGGCGGAAATCGATGAAACCGATATCCTGAGCGCCAGAATGAAGGCTATGCAGATGGCAATCGACGGACTCTCCGTCCGACCTGAGATCGCGCTGATCGATGGGAACCGGGACCGGGGCAGATCCGCACAGATCGTCACGCCCCATCAGTGCGTGATCGGAGGCGACGGAAAAAGCGAGAGCATAGCCGCGGCTTCCGTTTTGGCGAAGGTAAGCCGCGACCGGTATGTGAGCGAAGTTCTCGACAAAGCTTATCCGCAATACCAGTTCGCCCGTCATAAGGGCTACGGCACCGGACTCCACTATGAAATGCTGGACCGGTACGGGCCCTGTCCGGAGCACCGGATGAGTTTCCTGAAAAAATGGGAGGAAAAGCGGAAGAAGAACTGACGGTTCCCCGGCGGGGAGTGATCTGCCTTTTGAGAAGGCAGAAACGGAAGGAGAAGGCGATGATCCCCTATTTTGACGCCCATTGTGATACGATCCACCGGTGTGCCGTCTCTTCCCAGGCGGATCAGCCGGCAGAATGGCAGGCATACTGGGATGCCGTACAGGGTATCCGGGAGAACAAAGGGCACGTTGATCTTCAGAGGAGCCGGCGCGCATTCAGCCGCTATGCCCAGTTTTATGCTCTGTTTCACAGCCAGGAATACGCCCCGCCGGAAGGCATGTGGGCGATGTGCCGGACGCTCAGGGACTGCTTTCTCCGGGAAATGGAGAAAAACGGGGATCTGGTGTGCCACTGCCGTAGCGCCTCAGAGGTGAATGAGGCGGTTTCTCAGGGGAAAATGGCTGCGCTTCTGAGCATCGAAGCGGCGGATCTTCTGGATTGCGACCCGGAGAAAGTGACCATTGCTGCGGATTGGGGCGTACGTCTGTGCAACCTGACGTGGAACATACCGAACCAGATCAGCGGAACCAACTGCCGGGACAGCGGCCGGGGCCTTTCGGACCGGGGGGTGGACTTTGTCCGGGCACTGGAGAGCTGCGGCATCTATGCCGATGTGTCCCATCTGTCAGACCCGGGATTCTGGGATCTGATGCGGATCACCCACCGTCCGGTTGTGGCGTCCCACTCCAACAGCCGCGCGCTTTGTGCGCATCCGCGGAATCTGACGGACGATATGTTCCGGGCGATCCGGGACAGCGGAGGAGTCGTAGGCATCAACTTCTATCGGAACTTTGTGGGGCAGATCGGCTCCATGGACGAGCTGACTGCCCATGTGGAGCATTTTCTGGAACTGGACGGGGAAAAAACCGTCTGCCTCGGGGGAGACATGGACGGCTGTGAAGCCCTGGCCGGAGGCATGCGGGGCATCCAGGACGTACCGGGACTGTATGAGGCACTGAAAGAGCGGGGCTATGATGAGACGCTTCTGGAAGACATCTTCTGGAACAATCTCATGCGCATCCTGTGAGGAAAGGAGAGGGCACATGGCGCTTTATACCATCGGAGACCTGCACCTGTCGCTGGGAAGCGACAAGACCATGGAGGTCTTCGGAAACGCATGGGCGGGGTATGTCGAGCGGATCGCCGAAGGTTTTTCCGAGCTGAAGGACGATGATGTGACGGTGCTGTGCGGCGACCTGAGCTGGGGAATGAGTCTTGAGGAATCCCTGAGGGATTTCCGGTTCATCAACGATCTGCCGGGCAGAAAGATCCTTCTGAAAGGAAACCATGATTACTGGTGGAACACCGCTGCGAAGATGAAACGGTTCTTCGCGGAGAACGGTCTGGATACGCTGGACGTGCTCCACAACAACTGCCGGTGGTACGGGGAGAAAGCCCTGTGCGGAACGAGAGGCTGGTTCTATGAACTGGATCAGACCGGACATGATGAAAAGGTGCTGCTCCGGGAAGCGGGGCGGCTGGAGACGTCATTGAAAGAAGCGGGTACAGCGGAAAAGATCTGTTTCCTCCATTATCCGCCCATTTATCAGGGCTACCGCTGTCCGGAGATCCTGAGACTTCTTCAGCAATACGGCGTGAAGGAATGCTATTACGGCCATCTCCACGGTGCTGTTCAGCGCAGAGCTGTGGAGGGACAGGCGGGAGGTACCACGTTTTCGCTGGTGGCTGCGGATTACCTTCAGTTCACGCCCAAAAAAATTTGCGATTAGAATAAAAAAGTGTGGAAATCCTGCGGGTTTTCTGTTATCATATAAAACTGCACTGATTGAAAGTGAAAATAGCACCGGACCTAGATCGGTGCTGAACGGAGGAATAAAAGAATGAGTGTTAAATCCTGTGAAAAGATCGAGAACAGCCAGGTCGTCCTGACCATCGAGGTCGGTGCCGAGGAGTTCGAAAAAGCCGTCAACAAGGCATACAACAAGATGCGCGGAAAGATGAACGTTCCCGGCTTCCGTCCCGGCAAGGCCCCCCGCAAGATCATCGAGGGCATGTACGGTTCCGAGGTGTTCTATGAGGAAGCTGTCAACATCATCCTGCCCGACGCCTATGATGCCGCTGTGAAAGAGCAGGAACTGGATGTGGTGGGCTATCCCCAGGTGGAGCTGGAGAACGTTGGCAAGGACGGCGTGACCTTCAAGTGCACCGTAGCGGTGTATCCCGAGGTGAAACTGGGCCAGTACAAGGGCCTGGAGGCTCCCCGTGCAGAGGTCAAGGTCCTGGATGCTGACGTGGACGCCCGCCTGAAGGAGATGGCCGAGCGCAACAGCCGTCTGGTGAGCCTGGACCGGCCGATCGAAAAAGGTGACACGGCTGATATCGATTTTGAGGGTTTTGATAACGGTGTGCCGTTCGAAGGCGGCAAGGGTGAGAACTTTGACCTGGAGATCGGTTCCGGCAGCTTCGTTCCCGGCTTTGAGGATCAGCTGATCGGGATGGCGGCAGGCGAAGAGAAGGATATCGACATCACCTTCCCTGAGGATTACACCGCGGAACTGGCCGGCAAGCCTGTTGTCTTCCACGTGAAGGTCAACGAGGTGAAGGTCAAGGAGATCCCCACCATGGATGACGAGTTCGCCAAGGACGTGTCCGAGTTTGACACGCTGGAGGAACTGAAGGCCGACCTGCGCAAGAAGATCACCGAGGACCGGGAAGCTGCCGCTCAGCGTGCCTTTGAGGATGTCCTGATGGACAAGGTGGCCGAAGGCATCGAGGCGGAAATCCCCCAGGAGATGGTGGAACTGCAGGCAAAGCATATGGTGGAAAACCTGAAGCAGCAGCTTGCTTCCCAGGGGATCCCCTATGAGCAGTATGTGCAATTCACCGGCGGCGATGAGCAGAAGATCCTGAATGATGCCAAAGAGCCCGCCACCCGTCAGGTGCGGATGGATCTGGCTGTGGAAGCCATCGTGAAAGCCGAAGGTCTCGACGCCTCTGACGAGGAGATCGAAGCGGAGATGAAGAAGATCGCCGACCAGTACGGTATGGACCTGGAGAGCGTGAAGAAGTATCTGCGCGCGGAAGACGTCAAAGATCAGATCGTCCGGGGCAAGGCCATCAAGGTTGTGGCGGACAGTGCAGTGGCAGTGGCCCCTGTTGAGGAGAAGAAGGAAGAGAAGACCGAGGAGTGATCTCCGGAGTCTGCCGAGAATCACATACAGGCAAGGTTGAACTGGTAGCATTAATAATTTCAGGAGGTAAAACCCATGAGTTTAGTCCCTTATGTTGTCGAGCAGACCAATCGCGGTGAGCGTTCCTATGACATTTTCTCCCGCCTGCTCAACGACCGCATCATCTTCCTGGGCGAAGAAGTCAATGATACCACCGCCAGCCTGGTGGTTGCCCAGCTCCTTTATCTGGAAGCCCAGGACCCTGACAAGGACATCCAGATGTATATCAACAGCCCCGGAGGATCAGTCACCGCAGGTATGGCCATCTATGACACCATGCAGTATATCAAGTGCGATGTGTCCACCATCTGCATCGGCATGGCAGCCAGCATGGGCGCGTTTCTGCTGAGTTCCGGCGCAAAGGGCAAGCGCATCGCGCTGCCCAACGCGGAGGTTATGATCCATCAGCCTTCCGCCGGTACCCAGGGAAAGGTTACCGATATGGAGATCGATGTGGAGCATTTCCTGAAGATCAAACAGCGTCTGAACAAGATCCTTGCGGAGAATACCGGCAAGAGCGAGGAACAGGTCAAGGCTGATTCCGAACGCGACCGCTGGATGGGCGCAGAGGAAGCCAGGGAATATGGCCTGGTGGACAAGGTCATCTACAAGAGGTAAACAAATGGCTGAAGATAAAAAATCCCTGCGGTGTTCTTTCTGCGGGAAGCATGAATCCCAGGTGCACCGTATGATCCAGGGACCCGGCGTGCGGATCTGCGATGAATGCGTAGAACTGTGCATGTCCATCCTGGATGAGGGATACAGCAGCGGCCCGGAGGCGGGATTCAACAGCCCGGATGAGCTGCCCACTCCGAAAGAGATCCGGGAAGTCCTGGACCAGTATGTGATCGGCCAGGAGAGCGCCAAGATCACGCTGGCCGTGTCCGTTTACAACCATTATAAGCGCATCTATTTCGGCGGCGATGAGGATGTGGAACTGCAGAAGAGCAACATCCTGATGATCGGCCCCACCGGCAGCGGCAAGACCCTCTTTGCCCAGACGCTGGCCCGGGTGCTGAAGGTACCGTTCGCCATCGCTGACGCTACGACGCTGACCGAGGCCGGTTACGTGGGCGACGACGTGGAGAACATCCTGCTGCGTCTGCTGCAGGCTGCCGATTTCGATGTGGAACTGGCCGAGCGGGGTATCATCTATGTGGATGAGATCGACAAGATTGCCCGCAAAAGCGAGAATACGTCCATCACCCGCGACGTATCCGGTGAAGGCGTGCAGCAGGCTCTGCTGAAACTGCTGGAGGGGACCGTGGCCAATGTACCTCCCCAGGGCGGAAGGAAGCATCCCCATCAGGAGTTTATCCAGGTGAACACCAAGGATATCCTCTTCATCTGCGGAGGCGCTTTTGACGGCCTCGAGAAGATCATTGAGAAGCGTACCGACCGGAAGGGCATCGGCTTCGACGCTGTTGTGGAGAGCAAGGCGGAGAGACGTACCGGTGAACTGCTGAAAGAGGTCCAGCCCCACGACCTGCTCAAGTTCGGCATTATTCCCGAACTTGTCGGGCGCATGCCTGTGATCACTGCTCTGAACGGTTTGAGCAGGGAAGACCTGGTCCGGATCCTTACCGAGCCCAAGAACGCGCTGGTCAAGCAGTACAAGAAACTGCTGGATTACGATGACGTGGAGCTTGAGTTCGAACCCGGCGCCCTGGAGGCGGTAGCCGACCGGGCTATCGAGCGGAATATCGGCGCCCGCGGACTGCGGGCGGTGATGGAAGGGCTGCTGACGCAGCTGATGTATGACATCCCCTCAGATCCCACGATCGTTAAGGTGAAGATCACAGAGGACTGCGTCAGAAACGGTGCCGGCCCCGTTGTGGAGCGGGATCCCGAAAAGGCGGTCCGCCGTGCAAGGATCAATACCGGCAAACCCGGCAAATCCGGCAGGAAAGGTACTCCGGCCTCGTAAAAATGAACAGGGGAGGGGCGATTTCGCCGCTCCCCTTTTCCGTACAGAAAAAAGGAGAACCCATGGAACTGACAACAATGAACATACCGGTAGTGGCTCTGCGGGGCATGACGGTCTTCCCGGAACTGACGGCCAGCTTCGACGTGGAGAGGGAGATCTCCATCTATGCGCTGGACAACGCCATGGACAGCGACCGCTGTGTCCTGCTTGTGACCCAGCGGGATATCAGCACCCAGCATCCGGAGGAAAAGGATCTCTATACGGTGGGAACACTGTGCCGGATCCTGCAGATCATCAAGACCTCTGACAGCTCGGTGCGTGTGATCGTGGAAGGACTTCAGAGAGCCCGAATCCACCGCCTGTGGCAGACGAATCCGTTCCTTCAGGCGAATGTGGAACTGCTGGAAGATGCCGGCGTACGGCACACCGACCGGGTCGAAGCCCTGCTGCGGCAGACATATGCGATTTTCTCCACCTATCGGGAGATGGTGCCGAATCTGGGGGATGACGTGGTTTCACGCATCCTGGACAGCAGAGATCCCGGCCGCCTGGCGGATTATATCGCCCAGAATCTGACTCTTCGGCATACGGACCGGCAGAGGGTCCTGGAACAGCTGCATCCGGTCCAGCGTCTGATGCTGGTCAACGAGATCCTCGCCCATGAGGTGGATGTGATCGCACTGGAAGTCCAGCTGGAGCAGCGGGTCCGGGAACGGGTCGCAAAGCTTCAGAAGAACACGATCCTGAGGGAGCAGGTCAAGGTCCTGCAGCAGGAACTGGGCGAAGACGATGACGAGGAACTGGCTGATTATACAGAGAAGATCGAAAAAGCCAAGCTGACTGAGGAAGTCCGCAAGAAACTCACGAAAGAAGTGGAGCGGCTGGGAAAACAGCCCTACGGAAGCGCGGAAGCAGCTGTTATCCGAAACTATCTGGACGTCTGCCTGGAGATGCCCTGGGGTAAAAGCACAAAGGACCGGGCTGACGTGGAGCGGGCCAGAAAGATCCTGGACCGGGATCATTACGGCCTGGAGAAAGTCAAGGAGAGGATCCTGGAGTTCATTGCCGTCCGGCAGATCAATCCGGATGCAAAGGGAAAGATCCTGTGCCTGGTGGGACCTCCGGGCGTCGGCAAGACTTCTGTTGCGATTTCGGTGGCAAAAGCCATGAACCGGAAACTGGCCAGACTGAGTCTGGGCGGCGTAAGGGATGAGGCGGATATCCGCGGACATCGCAAGACCTATATCGGCGCAATGCCCGGAAGGATCATTGAGGCTATTATCCGCTCCGGCAGCATGAATCCGCTGCTGGTGCTCGACGAGATCGACAAGCTGGCCAGCGATATGAGAGGAGATCCGGCGTCTGCGCTTCTGGAAGTGCTGGACAGCGAGCAGAATTACAGTTTCCGGGATCACTTTCTGGAGATTCCGGTGGACCTGAGCCAGGTGATGTTCATTACCACTGCCAATACGACCGGTACGATCCCGAGACCGCTACTGGACCGCATGGAAGTGATCGAACTGAACAGCTATACTGACGAGGAGAAGCTGGAGATCGCCCGCAGGCACCTGATTCCCAAGCAACTGAAAGAACATGGATTGAAAAAGAGCCAGGTCCGCATCAGTGACGGGGCGGTGCGCCGCGTTATCGCCGATTACACCAGGGAGTCCGGCGTCCGCGTTTTGGAACGCCAGATCGGAAAGCTGTGCAGAAAATCTGCTATGCAGCTTGTAACAACAGACGTAAAGCAGATTACCATTACAGAAAAAGACCTTAGAGAGCTTCTCGGCGTCCCGCACTATCAGGAGACGATCCATACGGAAAAGGACGAGGTCGGCGTGGTAAACGGCCTTGCCTGGACGGAAGTGGGCGGCGAGATCCTGGAGGTTGAGGCGAATGTGGTGCCGGGAAGCGGGAAACTGGAACTGACAGGCAATCTGGGACTTGTCATGCAGGAATCGGCGAAAGCGGCTCTGAGCTGCCTTCGCAGCCGTGCGGAGGAACTGGGGATCGAGAAGGATTTCTACAAAGAAAAGGATATTCATGTCCATTTCCCCGAGGGCGCTGTTCCCAAAGACGGACCTTCCGCAGGCATAGCGATCACCACGGCAATCCTATCTGCCCTGACAGGCAGGAAAGTTAAGCGCAGCGTCGCCATGACCGGTGAAGTCACTCTCCGGGGGCGTGTGCTGCCGATCGGCGGACTGAAAGAGAAAACGATGGCAGCCCTGCGAAACGGCATTCTGACGGTGATCATCCCAAGAGAGAATGAGAAAGATCTCGATGAGATCGACCAGACCGTACGGAAAGCACTGCACTTTATCCCCGTAGAGAGTGTAGACGCCGTGTTTACCGCGGCGCTTGTTCCGACAGACAGGGCGTCTGCGGTGGAACATCTGGCTGTGATGGGTTCCGCCCCCCCGGAGAATCGGGAGGTACAGCATGGCGATCAACTGTAACAAGGCGGATTTTATCCGTTCGGCTGCGAACAGCAGCCAGTTTATCCGGGACGGGAGGCCCCAGGTGACGTTTGCCGGGCGTTCCAATGTGGGAAAATCCTCTGTGATCAACTGCCTTTTGAACCGGAAGAACTTTGCGCGGGTAGGCGCTACTCCGGGAAAGACCAGCCAGATCAACTACTTTCTGATCGATGGGAGAGTCTATTTCACAGATCTGCCCGGCTATGGATATGCCAGAGTATCCCAGCAGGAGCGGGATCGATGGGGCAGGCTGATGGAAAGCTATTTCGCGGAGGAAGGTCTGATCACGCTTGGCGTGCTGATCGTAGATGCCAGACATAAGCCGACTGCGGATGACGTGACCATGTGCGAGTGGTTCAAAGGGGCGGAGTGCCCTGTGATTGTGGTGGCAAATAAACTGGACAAGCTGAAAGCCAGGGAAATCGAACCGAATCTCGCTCAGATCCGG
>JAEEGL016905964.1_pt1 | contig 49911 bp, 35 predicted proteins | sample 9134231 | NCBI WGS metagenome assembly JAEEGL01 (sample SAMN16246548, study PRJNA631951) | gut metagenome | biome: gut microbiome; feature: rumen; material: fiber-attached | host: Bos | place: Iran: Karaj | collected 2018-10 | reverse complement strand
CAAGCACGGCTTCCGTGAGAGAATGGCCACCAAGAATGGTCGCCGCGTACTGGCTGCCCGCCGTGCTAAGGGCCGCAAGAAGTTAACGGTTTCTGATGAGAACCACGGCAAATAAATCATGCCATAGGTCATCGAAATTCGAATGAAACAGAGCGAAGTGGAGAGCAATCTTCACTTCTTTCTGTTTTTTATACCTTTATTATTTGGTTTTCTTGTTGATTTGCAGTACCTTTGCACATGAGAAATCGGAAATCAGATGAAAGTAAAGGAATTCTTCGGTAAGTTTGGGAGTGCCTTCCTGTGGGGAAACCTGCTGGCGATGCTGATTGTCATCGTACTCCTGGCACTGGGTGTGAAGTATGGACTCGACTGGTATACCCATCACGGCGAGGGCGTCAAGATACCCAAGGTGGAGGGCATGGACTACGCCAGAGCCCGTAGTCTGATCGAAGATCATGGTCTGAACATCATGGTCAGCGACTCTGGCTATAACAAGGCGATGGCAGCAAACTGCATTCTGATACAGAACCCAGGTGCTGGGACGACAGTGAAATTAGGGCATACCGTCTATGTGACGGTTAACTCTCCCTCGTCGCCTTCATTTCCGATCCCAGACATCGTCGACAACAGTAGCTTCCGCGAGGCTGAGGCCAAGTTGTCTGCTCTGGGCTTCAAGCTCACGCCCCCTCAGGAGGTGGCTGGTGAGAAAGACTGGGTATATGGTGTGCTCTGTCGAGGACGGAGGGTTGCTGCAGGCGACCATGTGTCTATCGATAATCCGCTGACCCTGATGATTGGCAGCGGCACATACGACTCAGACGAGGAATTGGACTACTTAGAGCCAGAATACCGATTGATGGAAAGCGGTAATGTTGACGAGTTTGAGGAAGTGGTAGAGTGATGGACTATCTGGATGACGACGAACTGGAACTGATGACTGACGTCGATGCCGACGGTCAGGAAGGTGACGGACAGCTCTTTGAGCATTTCCGTATAGAGGTGGACAAGGGGCAAGACTCTGTCCGTATCGATAAGTTCCTCTCTGAGCACCAGCCACACTCCAGCCGCAATCGCATTCAAAAGGCAGCAGACGCAGGTTTCATCCATGTCTGCACATCCGAAGATATCAAACTGGGGCGCAGCGCCCGCCCTGTGAAGAGTAACTATAAGGTGCGACCAGGCGATGTCATCACGCTGATGCTCGACCGTCCGCACTACGATACGCCCATCACTCCTGAGGATATTCCTCTCGAAGTGGTCTACGAAGACGATGACCTTATGGTTATCAACAAACCTGCAGGTATGGTGGTACATCCTGGTTGTGGGAACTTCAACGGCACGTTGGTCAATGCTATCGCCTGGCATCTGAAGGATTTGGCGAGCTACGATCCTAATGACCCAGAGGTAGGACTCGTCCATCGTATCGACAAAGATACCAGCGGACTCCTTGTCGTTGCCAAGACACCTGACGCAAAGACATCGCTGGGTAAGCAGTTCTTCAACAAGACCACCCATCGCAGCTATAATGCGCTTGTCTGGGGGAACTTCGTGGAGAACGAGGGACGAATAGAAGGTAACATCGGACGTGATCCGAAAGACCGTCTGCGGATGGAGGTGTTTCCTCCTGACTCTGAGATTGGCAAGCCTGCCGTGACTCATTATAAGGTGCTCGAGCGCTATGGCTACGTCACTTTGATAGAGTGCATTCTCGAGACGGGGCGCACACATCAGATCAGGGCTCACATGAAGCACATAGGCCATCCGTTGTTCTGCGACGAGCGCTATGGTGGAACCGAGATCCTCCGAGGAGAACGGACGGCCAGTTATAAGGCCTATATCCAGAACTGTTTCAAGCTCTGTCCGCGTCAGGTGCTCCATGCTCGCACTCTGGGATTTGTCCATCCCACAACGGGCGTCCAGATGGATTTTACTTCTGAGTGGCCCGCTGATATGGCAGCTCTAATCGACAAATGGCGCAAGTATATTAATGGTAGAAATTAAAAAAGGTAAAAGAATAGATATATGAAAAACTTGAAGAGAACCATTGCCATCGTTTGTGGTGGCGACTCATCCGAGCACGATGTGTCATTGCGCTCGGCACAAGGACTTTACTCCTTCTTCGATAAGGAGGCTTACGATGTTTATATCGTTGATATTAAGGGGCAGGATTGGCACGTCGAACTGCATGATGGCACAACGACTCCTATTGACCGTAACGACTTCTCTTTCGTAGAGGACGGCAAAGCTAAGTTGTTTGACTATGCTTATATCACCATCCACGGCACCCCAGGAGAGAATGGTCTGCTGCAGGGCTATTTCGACCTGATAGACCTGCCTTATAGTACCAGTGGCGTATTGGTTGAGGCTATGACTTTTGATAAGTTTGTGTTGAACCAGTATCTGCGTGGCTATGGCGTTAGCGTAGCCGACTCTTTGCTCATTCGTAAGGGTTACGAGGAGCTTGTCAGCGATGATGAGGTTGAAGAGCGTATTGGTATGCCTTGTTTCGTCAAGCCTGCCGCTGACGGATCGTCCTTTGGCGTATCTAAGGTAAAGAACAAGGACCAGTTGGCTCCTGCCATTCGCAAGGCGATGTTGGAGAGTCCTGAGATCATGGTTGAGAGTTTCCTCGAGGGTACGGAGATTACACAGGGCATCTACAAGACTCGCGAGAAGACTGTCATTTTCCCCATTACTGAGGTGGTGACGAGCAACGAGTTCTTCGATTACGATGCCAAATACAATGGTCAGGTAAAGGAAATCACGCCTGCTCGCATCTCTCCAGAGATTGCCGAGCGTGTCTCTAAGATCACCAGCCAGATTTACGACATCCTTAATTGCAACGGTATTATCCGCATTGACTATATCATCTCTCCAGAGGGTAAGATTTCCATGCTTGAGGTGAATACAACACCAGGTATGACAGCCACAAGCTTCATCCCCCAGCAGGTACGTGCCGCAGGACTTGAGATGAAGGATGTACTCTCAGACATCGTTGAGAACCAGCTTTGCTAACGAAATTGGAATAAAGGAATCCGCAGATGAGAATACCAGAAGAGTTTAACGAGATTCGGCCGTATGAGCCGGAGGAGATGAAGCAAGCGTTTGAAGACTTGCTCAACGACCGCCAGTTTAATGTGCTGATGAAGGGCTTTGCCCCGTGGCTGCCGAAAAGCATCCGCAACAGATTGTTGCGCCTCGCCTTTATGGGAGTCAAGACACCACTCGACTTCCAGAAGCGGTTCATGAAACCCATCGTCAAATATGTGATTCGGAAGCATACCGATGGTTGTACTTTCGATGACAAGGCGATTAGCGGATATCCCAAGTCCGACTCTCGTTATACCTTTGTGTCCAATCATCGCGACATTGTGCTCGACTCTGCCTTCCTAGATGTGAAACTGGTTGAGGCTGGTTATCCCACAACCGTAGAGATTGGCATTGGCGACAACCTTCTGATTTATCCTTGGATAAAGAGGCTTGTCCGAATGAATAAGGCTTTCACCGTTCGTCGCGGTCTTTCCCTCCGTGAAACACTTGCCGCCTCGCAGCTCATGAGCCGTTATATTCATTTCGCTGTGACGCAGAAGAAGGAGAATATCTGGCTGGCTCAGCGCGAGGGTAGGGCAAAGGACTCTGATGACCGTACTCAGGAGGCTGTGCTGAAAATGTTAGCGATGGGCGGCGATCTTCAGGAACTCCATATCGTACCCCTGACCATCAGCTACGAATTTGATCCCTGTGATTATCTTAAGGCGATGGAGCTGCAGCAGAAACGCGACAATCCTGCCTTCAAGAAATCACGACAGGATGATCTGGATAACATGAAGACAGGCATCTTTGGCTACAAGGGTCGTGTACACTATCATTGTGCTGCCCCCATCAATACTTGGATTGATGAACTCTCAAGCCTGCCTAAGACGGAGTACTATAAAGCTGTGGCGGAGAGGATGGATAAGGAAATCCATCAGGGCTACGAGTTGTTCCCCTGTAACTACATTGCCCTCGATGAACTCCACGGAGATTCTGCTAATGCTGCCCACTATACTGCGGCAGACAAGCAGCGTTTTGAGAATTACCTCGCTGGTCAGATAGCCAAGATTACGCTCGAAAACAAAGATGAGGCTTTCCTTCGTGAGTGTATCCTCACGATGTATGCCAACCCCGTCCGCAACAAATTCGCAGCCCTATGAACAGACTCCTCCGCCTCTGGGTAATCTCCCTCCTCCTTCCACTTCCCTCCATGCTCATAACCTCTTGTTCTCAGGACGGCTATGACAAGGGAGATGGGCAGTACTCTTATCTGCGTGGAGATTTTGTTGAGGCTCAGGTGGGAGCAGACAAGAAAATCGTATCCCTTACTACTGACGAAGGTGAGACAATCCCCCTGGCTGAACCCTATGGTGCTAAATGGATCACCCGTTCTGACACCGTCTATCGCTGTATGATATATTATAATAAGGTACGCGATGAGAAGGGACAATATGTAGTTGATCCTATCTCCATCGGCGAAGTGCCTTGTCCGATGATTACCTCTCTGGCAGAATTAGAGAAGCCGATGAAGATGGATCCGGTGAAACTTGAGAGTGTCTGGATGAGTAAGACGGGCAAATACCTCAACCTGAGCTTATTGGTAATGACGGGAACCGACGAGGGTGAGGGAGCAGTCCAAAAGCTGCATATCGTTCAGGATACTATTCTCACCAATACTGATGCCACCCGTACCTGTCGCCTCAGTCTTTTCCACGACCAGGCAGGCGTACCAGAGTACTATTCCACTCATGTCTATGCCAGTATCATCACCTCACAGATACCTGCCGACTCTGTCAGAATCAGCATTAATACCTATGACGGAGTTGTCGACAAGACCTTTCATTTAAGTAATCGATGATGAGAATCAGGATTGTCATATTTGCTTTTGCTGTCATAGCAGTCTTCTGCTTCTTCCAGTTTTGGTATCCATACCATTTCTTCTATCACGAGCAGAATCAGATATTCCTTCTGGAGTGGGAATACATATCTGGCTATTTCTATACACCAGGCGGAATGGCTGCCCTTATAGGCGATTTTCTGACACAGTTCTATTATTATCTCTATGCCGGGGCTGTAATCCTGACCCTCTGCATCGCCTTGGCAGGGCTGTTGCTGTATCAATTGTTGGCGAATCTGAAGGTTAACCGTTGGATTGCTTTTTCCATAGGACTTTGTATGATGGCTTTCCTCACCGTCTGCCATTTCAGCAATAGCTATAAGCTCTCGTCCACCATCTGCATTATCGGCTGGCTGTTCTGTTTGTGGGCAGTCTCTACGATTAAACCGAGAAAGCTGCGCTGGGCTTGTTTCCTGATGGTGCTACTACCGTCGTTCCTGCTTTTTGGGAAGCCTAAGGCCGTGCGTTTGAAGGCTCCCGACTTTGTGTTGGAGAAGAATTTTGCCGTTGACAATGAGTATCACTTTGGCAACTACGACAAGATGCTCGATATCGTCAAGCATTCAGACGGTTGGTCTCAGCAGATGCTGTTCTTCTACAATTTGGTGTATGCCCAAAGAGGCGAACTGCCTGATCACCTGTTCGATTTCATCCCCAACTATCTGGGAACATTCGAGAAGATAGGTCCTGAGACGCCTCGCTTGACCATTATTAACATGAACGAGCTCTACTGGGCCTTGGGCGATATGACCTTCACAGAGCGGGCAGCCATGATGACGAATGTCTTCTCGCCCGACAATCGTAATGTGAGGATGATGAAGCGTCTGGCAGAGTGCAATATCGTCAGTGGCGACAGCGTTGCTGCTCAAAAATACCTCCGTATCCTCAGCAAGACATTTGTTTATAGCCGTTGGGCTGAGACCGCTCAGCAACAGCTGGCGCAGGGACAGATGCCTCCCTATCTGGCGCAGAAGAAACCTTTCGTCAATCATCGCGACACCATCACCATCAGCGACAATGCCCATTTCCTGATGATGCAGCTGCTCGATGCCAATGCCGACAACACCGTTGCCCTCGACTACATTCTTTGCTCAACGCTGTTGTTGAAGGATATCCATAACTTCAAGCGCGACTATGACCGCTATTGCATGGAGACCAATAAGCCCCGTCTGAAGAAGCTCTATCAGGAGGCTCTCTGCATCTGGCTGGCAGGCACTAACGCTTCTCAGGACGAGTGGCAGCGCTATATTCAGCGTCAGGACGTGATGCAGCGGTTCATCGAATACAACAACCAGCGAGGTAATCCCCGATTCAAGGATACCTATTGGTACTATTACGATAAGATTCAAGCTCCGGAGGTTCAGTTGTAGTTTATTGTTTATAGTTAACAGTTTACGGTTTACAGATGATTATCAAGATATACAGCAAAAGCGGAAGGAAAGGTTTGCGAGGTATTCTCTTACCTCTCATCTCTTACCTCTCACCTCTCATACTCCTCTTAACATCTTGCATCCCTACGCCGAAGGACGTTGTGATGCAGGATCAGTTGCCAGATATCTATCCAGACTATTGCAATGTCACCATCCCTGAGAACATCGCCCCACTGAACTTCCTGATCCGCAACGACCACTGCGAGGCCATCGAGGTGAGGGTAGGGGAGCTGACGCTGAATGCCAGAGGCAACGAGGCAGTCTTTGATATCGATGACTGGAAGGAATTGCTGCAGCAGTCTGCAGACCAGACATTGACCGTCACCGTCACGGCTCTCATCGACGGAAGATGGATTGAGTACAGACCTTTTGAGTGGCAAGTGGTCAAGGACAAGATTGACCCCTATCTCACCTATCGCCTCATTGAGCCAGACTACGAGATATGGAACCAGATTCAGATACAGCAGCGCTGCCTCGAGAACTTCGATGTTAATGCCATTGGTCACTACGAACAGTTGGAGAACCGTTGCATGAACTGCCACACCTACGCTAATCAGTCGCCTGACCTCTCGATGATGTATGTCCGCGGTCCTGGTGGCGGTGCCATCCTCAATCAGAATGGTAAACTGAGCAAGTTGAACCTAAAGACTGATGACATGGTGTCTGGCAGTGTCTATTTCGGTTTCAGTCCCTTAGGACGTTATATCACTTTCTCCACCAACGTGATTATTCCGGGCTTCCATAGTCTGGCTAGCAAGCGCCTTGAAGTCTTCGATTCCAAGTCGGATGTCTATGTGGCAGACCTTGAGACGCACACGATGCTGCGTAGTCCGTTGCTGAGCGATAGTACTAAGTTCGAGACCTTCCCCACCTTCTCACCTGATGGCAAATACATCTACTATTGCGTAGCCGACAGCGTCAGCCTGCCTAATGATATCAAGAACCTGCAGTATCGTCTCGTCCGTATCCCCTTCGATGAGTCTACTGCTACTATTGGCAACCAAGTCGACACCCTCGTCCAGCATGCTGCTGTGTCACAGCAGTATACCAAAGAGTCTGTCTGCCACCCCCGAATCTCGCCTGACGGCCGCTATCTGCTCTATACGGTAGCCGACTACGGCACCTTCCCCATCTGGCATCCGGAGGCAGACCTCCAGCTGATGAATCTGGAAACGGGCGCCATCGATACCCTTGCCATCGTCAACAGCGAGAAGAGCGATACCTATCATTCGTGGTCTTCGAACAGCCGTTGGTTCGTTTTCGCCTCGAAGCGCGACGACGGTCTCTATGGAAAGCCTTACTTCTGCTACATCGACCGCAGCGGCAAGGCCCACAAACCCTTCTGCCTGCCTCAGGCTCATCCCACGTTCTACGACAACAATCTGAAATCGTTCAACGCTCCAGAACTGGGCAAGGGCAAACTGCCTTTCGATGTGGATGACGTTGCCAAAGCGATGAAGCAGGAGCATATTCAGTTCAGATCCAATCAGAAAGAAGATCATGGGATATAACATCAAATTCAGTGTACATCGCAATCCTCAGAAGGATGCCAACGGCAACGATACTTATCAGGTGAGACACGAGACGAACGCCACCGTCAGCCAGAAGTATATGCTTGATCAGCTGGAGCGGCACAACATCATCCGTCCGGAACTGATGGAGCAGGCTCTCTCGGTGTTGAAACGGGAAATTGTGGCTGAACTAACGGATAATCATCGCCTGCACCTTGAGGGGCTGGGTACCTTCTTCCTTAAACTTGGCTTCCGCAAACGATACGATGAGGCTGGGGAGGAGATGAAAGTCTGCTTCACAGACCCCTTCAAAATCACTGGCAATGATGTTACCATTGAGTCGATAGGCTTTACACCTGACAAAGACTTCCTCAAACAGCTCAACAAACACGGCTATCACTTTATAAATGCCACGGGCCGCGGTAACGTGGGCCATTCTGCTGATTATACCGAAGAACAGGTCAAGGCCAAGCTCGACGAGTATTTCAAGACCCACGATTATATCACATGCCGTATTATGCAAGGCTGTTTCGGTCTGACTAAGTATATGGCGCGCAAGTGGCTGGATAGGCTTTGTACGATGCCATCCCCCTATCTTGTTGGGCGCAAGATAGGACAGACAGTGACTTACCGACGCCGTTGATTCTTGAAGAAGGCAGGGAAAGCGATTGAAAGTGCCGTCTAAACCAATTGTTTACCCGTAGTAAACCAATCGTGAATGCTGTCTAAAATTGTTGCTGACTTTAGTCAACCAACCGTCCGACTCCATGTCAACCAGTCTGCCGACTATAAGTCAACCAACTCGATGACTCTATGTCAACGATTACAACTATAGAATCCTAACCTTGATTTAACCTTGACCTAGTCATGAGGCAAAATCATAAGCTAAAACCTTACGGTAACCTTAGGGTAACCTCAGGGTAGTCTTACGGTAGAATATCAGTAAGTCATCGTAAAAAACTTTTACAGCGAGACACTTCGTGATAACCTGCCATTATTGGAACTAGCCCATCCTTCTCATCGTAGAAGGATGGGCTAGTTGGAACACGTCTGCTATCTCTCTATTCTTTATCCTCCAGAATCATATCAAGAATCATGAGGGATCGTCGGCCTCAGGATTCCATCGATGTCTTTGACTCGCCCTGCCCTGAGCGGACTGGCTTAGTCGGTGGCAGAGATACTAATAATTCCCGAAACGTGCAAGCATTTCGGGAATTATTTTCAATTGATAAGAAAATGTCTTCACCGTTTGAGAATAAGTAAACAGCACTGCATCTTCCGTTCTTCAGATGGTCAGGAACTGGAGACCACCCTCCTCGCTCCTGCTTTTAAACGTATAGAGGCTTATTTGTAAAGAAGCGGCTTAACGTACTTTACTCTCGATGCGCTTATCAGAAGATATTTCCTGCCCTGCTTCGTAGGCATCGAAGTCTACCTTGGCCTTCGTGAAGTCGGGCACGTTGAAGGAGAAGATACTCTCTGAGTAATACTCCTGAGGATTCCGCTGAGGCAGCATGAACGGCTTTGAGAAACGGCCATTGTCGTCGATGCTGGCCAGATAAAGGCGGCTGTAGAGACCGTCGTCGCGTCGGCTGGTGAAGACAATCCAGCGTGAGTTGATGCTCCAGTTGTGGTAGCTGTCGGCCTTCTCGCTGTTGATTTCCTCCAGTTCACGGGCTTCTTCCGTCTCCAAATTCAACAGCCACTGCTGACTTTCCTCGTGCCAGATGGAGAAGTAGCCATAGTCCATCAGTGTGAAGAGCATGTATTTGCCGTCGTAGCTGGGACGGGGCCACGTCAGGCTCTTGCCCATGGCCACAGCATTGAAGATGGTATCCACCTGCTCGCCGAAATGGCCTGTCTCTGGATCGAATGAGATTTTACAGAGGTTGTATTTCTCGTCCTTGTAGTGGGCGGGGTAGTCTTGCTGAAGGCAGGTCAAATAATACAGGGTGTGGCCGTCGGGAGAGAATACAGGGGAGTTCTCGCTCCAATCCTTGGTTTGCAGCAGCGAGTCGGTCAGTATCTCATGCGTCTCTGGATGATAGACAAAAACATCGCTGGAGAGGTCGAAGACCTCGATGCGCTCATTGGGCACGATATGGAATCCCTGGCGCGTCTGGTTGGTGGAGAAGGCACAGTACTTGCCATTAGGATGCCAGTATGGATAGACCATCGAGCCTCCCAACTGCTCGTTGCTGGCCTTCAGCCACTCACGCTTTCCGTCGATCTGGAACATCGTGGCCCCATGATTGCCACGAACATGGAAGACGAACTTCTGTGGATCCGTCTGGTGGGCTGAATGGCAGTTGACACACATACCTGGCACTTGGGTATTCTCAATGATGGCATATTCATTGAAGGTGGAGAGGTCGCGTTGGTAGAGGCCCATGTGACTGAACACCTCATAGCCAGGGGCAATACGGCGGTAAGTAAGTCCCCACTCATCGAGGGGGTAGGGGCTTACAGTAACAGTAAAATCCTTGTATTGTCTCCACTGGCCGTCTTTTTTCGTGCAGACGGTAAAGGTGAGTTGACCGCCCTTGTTCTGATCCGTCAGCTGATGCCAGTCATCCATGTCGAAGTCGGCATAGTCATCCTGAACATGCAGCTCTCCACCCTTAGAACCTTTCACCACGACGTCCATGCTTGTGACATTCTCATCCGTGGTGTTGAAGTTTAGCGGAGCGATTTCTGCAGGAATGGTCACATCGATATAGTCGGGGTAGATTTTCGGCAGTTCGTTGACAACCGTCGGATTCTTCGGACTCTCAGTACATGAAATAAAGAAGATAGAGGAAGATAAAAGAAGATAGAAGGAGATAAAAGACAATAGTTTTACTTTCCCACGACTTGATGAGTAATGTCCTCTATCTTCCTCTATCTTCTTATAACTTCTTTTATCTACTATCATTTGTTTCATCATTTCCCTACCGTTAAATAATACCACACCGTGTTCCTGAAACGGTTTAGTTCAGGCGAATTCTTATCCTGAGAGTATATCCGTCCAAAGTCGTTCATCTGCTGAAGCACCAATTGACTGACCACTCCCTGTGGAGGCTGCTGGCGCTGTTGCATGAAGGCGAAGGTAATAGCCTCCTGACAATGGCGCGGATTGTAGTTGATACGGTTTTGCACCACCTTCACAAACGACATGAAACGGGGGATGTCTCTGTCGAGCAGGGGTATCATGAGCAGATACTGTGCCGCCATCTGGTTCTGTTGGTTGTGGATGAAGAGTTGTCCGCAGATCTTGTCGAGTTCACGGTCGCTGAACAGGAAGTCCTCTTGCAGACGGTATTGGCGCAGACTGCCATAGAGAGGGTGGGCGTCGATGGCCTTCTCGTCGCCCAGCATGGCCATTGTACGCTGGGCCCAGGGACGGTAGAAGATGGTCTTTTCCAGCATCCGCAGGTATTTCTCTGCCACCTTGTACTGACCGTTGATGAGGTTAGTCTCTGCCAGGCGCTTCACCACTCGGGCACTCTTGTTATAATTAGGTATGGCTTCCATGGCCTCAAAGGCAAAACGCTGGGCCGTGTTCACCAGTCCGAGGTGGAAATAGATCTCGCCTGTCAGTTGCGAGGTGGCGAAGTTACGTTCAAATTTCGGCAATAGCCCCTCACTGCCTCGCTGATAGAAGTCGAAGGCGCGCTCTCCTAATTGATTCGTCATTCCTAAGGCCAGATTGGTGGCGCTGACGCTCATCGGCAGGTCAGGCATCTGTTTCTCAGCTTTCTGGATGATGCCTTTCCAGTCGTTGATGCGCACCAGATGGTCGTATTCTATCAGTTCGTACTTCTTCGCTTCGAAGCCATGAGGAACGAGCAAGAAACCTATGACAACCACCACTGCCGCCAAGCACCATTCCATCCAACACTTGATCTGTGGAAGCCTCTTGCAGAAAAGGACCAGCAGCCAAATCACCACCACAATTGCCATCAGCGAATAAGGCAGTACCTCGGGGAAACGGTAGTAACTGATGCCAAGTATAACTCTCGACATTGGGAATGGCAGATAATGGGCACTGAGCAGTAGTAACGCAAAACCATAGACCAGAGCGGGAACTGCCACTGTCCACGGCATCATCAGTGCAGCCACCAGCAGCACCATCGGACCAATCAGCCAGTAGAGCGCAGGGATGATGATAAGAAGTGAAATGTATGAGTGAAGAAGTGAGTGAAGAAAGTTTTTTCTTAAGGCGAGAACTGCACATTGGGCCATCACCAACGCCACGGCATACGTCAGCATTACACTTTCATCGCCCATTGCGTACCACAGAATAATAGCAGGGATAAAGCTCAGGGCGTAATACCTCTTCATTCTTAATTCTAAATTTTTAATTTTCATCAGTCGCCACGTCAGCCGCTGCACCAGCATATAGAGTAGGGCGATGATGGCTGCACCGATGGTGACACCATTATAAAACTGTACCAGAAACTCCGCCACATATCTGGCGAAGCCACCGGGTTCGGCCATGCGCTCTGTGAAGTAGTTGTTGTCGAAAAGAAATAGTTGCAACTGCTCCTGATAAGTCAGCGCAAAGGGATAGCAGTATCTCCAGAACAGAAATACCGCTATGCCGAAGGCCAATGTCAGCAATAACTGGTGATATTTACTCAGGAATCTCTTCATTCGTATCGGCATTATAAGTGACAATACGGCCGTCTGGATACTTCCGCTTATAAGTGAGCGGATAGAGGTCTTTCATGAAATCGCCCAACGTGCTCCCCTCCAGGTTTTTAGCCATTCGTCGAGTAAAGTTCTTATACGCCAGATGGAAGCTGTCGGCCCGCTGTTTGATGTAATTGGCCTGTGCAGAGTCGCCTGCCTGCTTCAAGTTCGCGATAAACTTGTTCATCTTGGCCAGTTCACGGTTGTGCATCTCCGTGCGACCCTTCCATTTCTCCAACGAGTCGTTCTGGGGCGTACCCATGGCGTGGCTGACACTATCGATAACCACCTTGATGGTGCCAGGCTCACCTACGACCAGCAAGGGTTGTATACCCATGCGGTAATGGTAGTCGAGCAGGATCTTGTACATCTGCATGGTGTCTTTCGTGAAGTGGAACTTACCATCGGTAATCTCCATGGAGTCCACATACTCTGCCGTCTTCTTGCCATAGAGCGGTACGATGAAGATTCGCTTGCCCTCATACTGCTCTCCATTGACGACACCCTCGACATGGAACTTTCCGTCGTTGGCCTGCTGGCAGGCACATAGAAGTAAAAGGGCAAAAAGGTAAAAAGGTATAACCTTCTTGCCTCCCCTCATGACTGTTTTTAATACTTTACTTTCCATATTTATTCTTATCTTTTTTACTTTCTTACTTTTTTACCTTTTTACTTTTTTACCTTTACCATCGTCCTCTGGTTGTCAAACACCTGCCGATAGGCTTCATGGGCATCCAGTTCCACCTTCGTCTTGGTGAAGTCTGGGCAGTTGTAGGCATCCATCATCTCCAGGTAATACTTGCGGGGATTCCGCTGGGGCAGGAGGAAAGGCTTCGACACGAGACCCTCATCATCAATGCTGGCGAGATAGAGTTTAGTGTACATGCCGTCTTCTCGCTTGCTGCTGAAAACAAACCAACGGCTGTTCTCGCTCCAGTTGTGGAAACTCTCGCTTTGCGGACTGTTCACTTCCTTCAGTTCACGGCTATCGCCCGTCTTCAGATCCATCAGCCATAGGTCAGCATCATCCTGACTCACGGGGAAGTTACCACGGCTGCTGATACAGTACATCAGCCAGCGGCCATCGTATGAGGGCCTTGCCAGCACGTAGCTTTTATCTGTAGCCGGACCATTCAGCAGGGTATCAACCGTTTCACTGAACTGTCCCTTCTCTGCATCGAAGGCGATCCTGCAAAGTGAGCACTTCACCTTCTCGTATTCCGCTGGCACCCGGCAGGGCTTCGACGAGCTGTAATAGATGTATCTGCCGTCAGCCGAGAAGGCTGGGAAGATCTCCAGGTTGTCTGTCCGCAACAGTGGCGAGAGGATCAGTTCGTTACTACGAGTGTCTAGCACTTCCACATCGCTAAATCTGTGATAGACCTCGATGCGCTGTCCCGTGCCGGTAAAGAAACTCTGGTGCACGGAGTTGACGGCCATTGCCACATAGTCGCCGTCAGGATGCCAGTAACTATAAGAACCGGCAGCCTTTGTCATATCAGTCTTGGTTTCTATCCACGTCTGTTGGCCGTCCTTCTGGATCATCGTTCCACCGCCTTCGCCTCGCATCTGCAGGGTGATGCGGTTGGGGTTCGTACGGTTCGCCGTATGGCAGTTGAAGCATCGGCCAGGTACCACGGTCTCCGTTAGGATGGCATATTCTTTAAAGGTATGGATATCCCTTTGGTAGATGCCGATGTCGCCACCCACCTCGTAGCCGGGTTTGATACGGCGATAGGTGAGGCCCCAGTCGTCGAGGCTGTAGGGACTGACGAAGATGGAGAAGTCTTTATATTGCGTCCATTGACCGTTTTTCTCTACACAGACCGTTACCGTGAGTGTTCCTCCTTGGTTCTGTTTGGTCAGTTGGTGCCAGTCGTTGATGTTGAAGTCGACAAAGTCGCCTTGTACATGAAGCTCGCCTCCTTGACTGCCTCTGACCACGACATCCATGCCGCCGATGGTCTCATCGGTGAAATTGAAGTTCAGCGGAGCGATATCAGCAGGAATGGTCACGCCGATATAATCGGGATAGATCTCCGGTAGCCGATCCACTATCGTCGGATGCTCTGGCTTCAGAGAACAAGAAAAGAAGATAAAGGAAGTTAAAAGAAGAAAGAGGGAGATAAAAGACAATCGTCTTACCCCGAAGGCACTACTTGTTGAGTCATGTCCTCTGTCTACCTTTATCTTCCTATATTTTCTTTTATCTACTTTCATTCTCTTCTCCTTTCTCTCATCTGTTGTACATACTTGGCATAGGGGGAGTCTGCCACACGGCCCTGCATCTGGATGCAGCGCATCACGTCCTGATAGCCCAACGGCATCTGACGGTAACCGCCATATTGCTGCACCGCTCCCATATACTGCTGAAAGCCTTGCAGATTACCTTTCAGGAGCATCTGGCCCATGAAGTAGTCGAGAGCCATCTTGTTATCCTGATTGTTCATAAACAGCAATCCGAACATCTTGTCTATCTCTTCATAGCTGTAGAGAAAATTCTCCTTGTATCTCAGCTTTCGCAGTCTGCCATAGACAGGATTTGCGTTGATCTTCGATTCGTCTTTCATCATTGCCTCGGCCTCCTGGGCCCAACTGCGATAGAAGAGACTCTTCTTCAACAAGTCAAGTTGCTTGGCTGCCGTCTGATAGTGTCCGTTCACGATCATGCATTCTGCAATCCGCTTCGTGCAGCGTCCGCTCTTCCTGCCGTTGAGGATCGACTCCTGCGTGTCAAACATATAGCGTTGAGCTGAGTTCACCATGCCTAAGCGCCAGAAGGCTTCTGCCGACGGCAGCATCGAGGTGAGGTCTCTGGTTCTGGGCATGATCAGGGCGTCATCGCCGTTCTGGTAGAAATCGAACATACGGTCTGCCAGCAGTCGCTTCTCTGCCAATGCCAGATTCACACAGTTTGACCAGAATGTCGTCTTCACCTGATACTTCTGAGCCCGTTTCACGATCTCATCCCAGCGTTCGTTCCTCACCAGATAGTCCTGCCGGATCAGTTCGTACATCTCCTTGTTGTAACCATTCCACTGAGGATGGTGCAGCGGTATGCGGTAATAGTTCAACCCCGTCATCGCCTGCTGCAACGGCCATTGCGGCAACAGCCAGGCGTACACCATCAGTTGCACAACCACTAACCAACCTGCCGACCACAGATGTTTCCAACCAAGCTGAATGACGCGGATGATGACGTATATCCATACTACTGGCCCGATGAGCCAGTAGACGATTGGCAATATCAAAATGTCTATCCATGAGAGAAGCTTCGATAGTCGGATACAAGCCAACATCAAAGCCAGGATGATAGCTATGGGCAACGATAATAACACATTGACATCACCCATCAGCCACAAAAGCAATGCTACTGGCACAATACTTAGCAGATGCCATGCTCCTTTGGGCAGCAGTCTCTTCGTCAACAATTGCAGCGCCACAAACAGCAATGCCAAAAGTAATGCCCCTAACCATTCTATATAATAGAACTGTACGATAAACTCTCCGAGCCAGTCTGCAAAGCCCCCCGGCAGGCTCACCCTTTCTATGAAATAATCGCCCGTCCAAAGGAACAGCTGATATTGCTCTTGATACGACAGCGCATGGGGATAGGCCACATACCAAAACAAGAATATGCCGATGCCCACCAGCACCGACAATACCCAGTTTAAGTATCTTCCTGTTTCTTTTTTCATAAACGTGGCAAAGGTACGAACTATTTCCCAAACCACCAAATCTTTTCTAGAATAAAATCAGAGACATAAAGAACCCGCCCCGTAGCGGAATGCTGCGGGGCGGGATATAGAGTTTTGAATTACTTGGCCTTGAAGTGCCAGAATGTAGCCTCAGACCAACTGCCGAGACCCTTTTCGGCGGCTTCTGAACCAGGATATACAAGAGTCATCTGACTACCAGACAGGTAAACAACCTCGTAGGCACCATTACCCCAACCGCATGCTGAAGGCAGTGTGGCATTGGTATTGATAATCCATGGCCACAGGATGGCATCAGTCTTTAATTCGCCAACCTTCCACTCATTACCAGTGATTTCTGTTAATTCGTAACTTCCATTACGGACGACAGAACCATCTGCAGCATAGCTGGTGATAGTACCATCAGGAGTGATTGTCATGTAAGCATCCAAATCACCGTCACCATGGTTTACACCACCCTCAGAGTGCTGGAGCTGGTTATTGAACTCGGCAGAGCTGTCGATACCCCACCACTGACCATTGCCTGTCTTGCCAACGTCAGTGCCTGCACCGCCGCAATAACCCATGTTACCCCAAACGGCACCTGTGACAGAAGGATCCCATGTCCAGTCTTTACCTGCATCATAGCCGGTAAGCATACCCTTCAAGTCGCTGTCGCTGTAGAAGTGCCAGAATGTAGCTTCTGACCAACTGCCGAGACCCTTTTCAGCGGCTTCTGAACCAGGATATACGAGGGTCATCTTGTCAGATGTCAGATATGCGATTTCATAAGCGCCTGTACCCCAACCGCATGCTGAGGGCAAAGTTGCGTTTGTATTGATAATCCATGGCCACAGGATGGCGTCTGTTCTAAGATCACCAACTTTCCACTCACCATTTGGATCATATTTCTCAACAGCATAGCTACCAGAACGTACGACATTTCCTGATGCATCATAGCTCGTGATGATACCATCTTCTGTAAATACCATATAGGCATCCAAGTCGCCATCGCCATGGTTTACACCACCCTCAGAGTGCTGAAGCTGATTGTTGAATCCAGCACCATCATCAGGAGAGTCATTACATGTGACACCCCACCACTGGCCATTACCGGAGATACCGACATCCTTACCAGCGCCACCGCAGTAACCCATGTTACCCCATACAGCACCCGTGATAGAGGGATCCCACTTCCAGATCTTCTTACCGTAGTCGTTAGAAGCGAGCAGACGAATCTCAGGATTCAGTTCTCCAGCTACCTCAACGGTGAAGTCCTTAGAAGCAACAACTTCCTCATTGTTGGCATTGACATACTTGAAGTATACAGTCTGATTAGGATCAGAACCACGGGCGGGAACGAAGTTGAACACACCGCCAGAGCCACCGCTGGCGAGTTTGAACTCAGTGCCATCGGGCTTTACGTAATAGATATAGATACCAGAGGCCTTGGGGATATCATACTTAATCCAGTTACCATCGGCCTTGGGCTCCTTGCAAGCCTCGTCAGCATACTGCGAGAACGAAGCACCGTCGAGCAGGTTAGCAGGAGTGAAGTTGTCGATGTTCATGCTGCCGTCTTCCTTGATAGGATCACAGGCCGTCAACATTCCCAGCGCTACTGCGAACAATAATATTGATTTTTTCATATTGCTATTCTAATTAACTATTAATTCTTAACTCTAAATTAATAAATAGGTGTACCAGACATGTTCCAACCTGTTCCATCGTACCAGCCCTTGTTCTGGCTCAGAAGCGTAGGATCGTTGACAATGGCGATCTGAGAGGGAGGCTTCGGCAGGAAACCGTCGGTATCAGCGTAGCGCTGTGCCCAGCTGCTGCCACCTACACCTGCACCGTGACGCATCACAGTCCATGTACCAGTATAGTTCACACGAGAGCCATCCTGTCTCTGCAGAGCAGTAGCTGCCAGACAGCTTGAACCACCATCCTTACCAGACCAGCGGCGGAGGTCGTTGAAGCGGATACCCTCACCAGCGAGCTCAAAGCGACGCTCGTTCTGGATGTTCTCCCAAGAGTATGAGGTTGCGGGCAGTCCGACACGGGCACGAACCTTATTCATCTGATCAGCTGTACCAGTCAGCTCAGAGTGCATCAGCATCACGTCAGCCAAGCGGAGCAGCACGATGTCAGAGAAGTGGTCGCCCTGGAAAGAGTTACCGTTAGGTGATGGAGTCTCTGTATTCTGTGCACGCCATACGCCCCACCATGCATAGTTGGACTGACCAGCGAAGTCAGTATCCATACAGGTGATACACATCCACTTCTTGTTGTAAAGACCAGTCTCCTCTGAGCATGATGTTGCGAAAGCAATCTTGAACTCAGCATCACCATTTCCATCCCAACCATTAGCAATAGTAGCCTTCTTACGTGGGTCAGCATCACTCCAGTCGTCCCAGAGCGTAGCATTGATAGTACCCTGGCCCCAGCCCTGTCCGAACGGGAAGGTATCCTCACCACCATTGGATCTGCCGTCAGCGTCTGTATCGCAGCGGAGACCGCAATACAACTCTACCTGATTACAGAAACCCATACCGATGGTTCCGTTCCAAGAGTTAGAGTTCATGTACTGAACCTGGAACATCTCTTCCTCGTTGCCGTTGCCAGCCCAAACTTTGCCGGCATCCTTCAGGTCTGCCACGTATTCATAGTCCTTAATTGTCAACTCGTTGGTGTACTGCCAGAGCTGACGGAAATCGTCAACCAGCTTGTAACCACCATTGTTGATGGCATCCTCCAGATAGGAAACAACCTGTGCTTTGCTCAGAGAAGAACCGGCTCCCTCCTGATCGAAGTCGAAAGCGACATCGGGCAGACTTGCAGAAGCCAGCTCACCAGCCTTCTTGTAGAAGCCCTGATAGAACATATAAGCACGAGCCAGCATACCCTCAGCGGCACCCTTGGTGGCATGACCGTCACCACGAGTGGTAGCGCCGTGAGACATCAGGTTGGCAGCACTGGTAAAGTCTGCCAGGATGTGCGGCATGATCTCAGTCTCTGCACTCAACTGAGGACAGGGATCGGGAGCAGCGATAGCCCAGTAAGCGGGAATGTCGCCCCAGAACTGAACGCCCCAGAGGTAGAACAGACCACGCAGGAAATAAGCCTCACCCAGCATCTGGTTACGAGTAGCCTCCTGACCAGTCCAGTCGAAAGCGTCAACACCATAGATAACGGCGCTTGCACGGGAAATACCTACATAAACCTGCTTCCAGATATCATCATAAAGAGTCTCCTTATTGGTCATCAGATGACCGACAGCATGTGCCTCAACGTCACCAGTACCACCAGCACCGTTAGCTTCATCAGACATAATGTAGTTCACGAACCAAGGAGTCTCCAACGGATTGGTACTGATCTGGTTCATTACACCATACAGGGCAGCCAGCTGCTTGTTCAAGTCGCCAGGCGTAGCAGGATAGTTCTCATTCGTTGCACCTGTATAATTTGAGGAATCGAGGAAGTCCTCGCAAGAGGTCAGTCCGACAGCGAAGAGGACCGCGATTGCCATTAAATATATCTTTTTCATATTCTTATATACCTTATTTATATTATATTAGAACTTAATGCTTGCACCAACAACATAGGTACGTGCTGTCGGATAAAGACCTACGTCGATACCGCGAGCCCAAGAGTCCTTACCGCCGGATGAACCGATTTCAGGATCAACACCAGTGTAACCAGTGAAGGTGTAGAGGTTCTGAGCCTGCACATAGATACGGAACTGAGAGAAGGGGAGAACCTTGACCAGCTTGGTCAGGTCGTAACCCAGCGTGATGTTCTGGATCTTGAAGTAGTCAGCATTCTGCATGTAGCGGGTAGAAACCCACTGGTCGTTGATAGAACCAACCGTGAGACGAGGATACTTATTGCTGGTGCCCTCACCGTGCCAACGGTCGAATGCGTCAACAGTATAGTTTCCATAAGGGCTGGCCAGCAAAGCGGTGCGGTAGCACTGCATAACCTGCTGTCCGAAAGCACCAGAACCGGTGAATCCGAAGTCGAGACCCTTCCACTCGAAGCCGAGGCTTACACCGAGGGTCACGTCGGGATGAGGATTACCGATCTCGTGACGGTCCTCTGACAGAGAGATCTGTCCGTCGCCATTCCAGTCGTCCCAGATGCAGTCACCAGGAACAGCACCGTCGATGACGGCCTTACCAGATGCACGGGCTGCGTCAATCTGAGCCTGGCTCTGCCAGATGCCGCTGTAAGACATACCATTGAAGTAGCCGATGGGGTGGCCAACCTCTACGCGAGATACCCAAGAAGAGTTCTCGAAGATAGCCTTATCCTGACCATTGATGAAGTCGAGGTTCTGCAGACGAGTTACCTCGTTCTTGTTGGTAGCTACGTTAACATTTGCATGATAGGTGAAGTCGCTGCCGATCTGGTCGCGCCAAGAGAGGGCGAGCTCAAAACCGGTGTTCTTCACGTCACCACCATTGACCATAGCGGGATTCTCATAACCAAGCACAGCATTCATCGGGGCTGTTACCAACCAGTCCTTTGTCTTCTTGACATACCAGTCGAAGTTCACACCGAGGCGGCCGCCAATGAAGCGGGCATCGAAACCGATGTTGGTCTGCTCAGAGGTCTCCCAAGTCACGTCGGGGTTGGGAACGTTTGAAGCGTAAGCACCAGTCTGATAGACGTTACGGTTCACGGTGTTGTACATATCATTTGAGAACTTGTAACCATAGTCAGCATAGTCTGTCGGAGAGAATGCGATATTGGAGAGGTAATAGAAGTTACCGATGTTACAGTTACCGTTCTGTCCCCAAGATGCACGGAGCTTGAAGAAGTCGAGCCAGCTCTTGGTGCTCTCCATGAACTTTTCGTTAGTGATCACCCAACCAGCAGATACAGAGGGGAAGTAACCCCAGCGCTTGCCACGGGCGAAGTTGTTAGAACCGTCAGCACGGATAATGGCGGTTGCCATGTACTTCTCGTCGTAGTTCCAGTTGGCACGAGCAAAGAATGAAGCGATGCTACCAGATGTCGGGTTGTCATAACCGCCGTGACCATTCAGGTACTGAGTCTCGTAGTTGGCAGGAATGTTGTAGTCCCAGCCGTTGAGAACCAACGTGTTCAGATTCTCTTCAGTTACCTCAAAACTCATATTCATACCAGTGCTCCAGTCAGAACGCTCCATAGACTGACCGATCAGGATGTCGATGGTATTCTTACCGAGCTTCGGCAGAATGTATGATAATGTATTCTCAATCGTGAAGCTGCTGCTCTGACCCTGGCTCATGCTCAGCGTGTAAGAGTTGCTGGCAGATGTGTTGCTTGAAGAGTAGGGCAGGCCAACCTGACGATAGTTGTTAGAGCTGTAGCCCGTGTTGAACTGTCCACGATAGCGGAGGTTCTTGATGGGCTCGACGATCCAATAGAAGGTAGCACCCACACCGAAGTCACGGCTCCTGTTCAGAGAACCGAAACCACCGTTGACGAAGTGGTTCAACGGGTTGCCGTAGATCATATCGCTGTAACCAGTATGGTTCTTGGCATAGCTGGTAATGTTTCCATTTGCGTCGTAGGGCTCTACCAGAGGAGATGCGATGTAGGCAGCCTGCATCACGTTCCAGTAACCGTTCGACTCTGCCAGCGTGTGGCTCTTGTGATACCAGTAGCTCAGGTTCTCACCGATGGTGATGATGTCGTGCTCCTCACCCAGCAGGTCCTTGCCCTTCAGCAGAACGTGCTCGGAGTTGATGCGGCCACCATAACGCTTGTAGGTAGAAGCGTTGTCGGCACCCATGATACCTTCGTTAGAGCTATAGTTCAGTGACATAGAGAACTTAGAACGGTCTGTACCGCCAGTTACAGTCACAGCGTGGCTGAACTGAAGGGCGTTCTTGTTCTCATAAGCCTTGAACCAGTCGGTGCCTTCCCAACCCTGATTCACCTTGTCGATGATAGACTGGGGAACGAGGCTTGACCAGTTCTGAGCTGTTCCGTATGTGTTGAAGTTGGTCTCGTTGATAATCTGCATATACTGCTTGGCATTCACCATAGCAGGCACCTTGTAGGCGTTAGACCAGCCTACGAAACCGTCGTACTGAACCTGAATCTTACCAGCCTTACCCTGCTTGGTGGTCACGAGGATCACACCGTTAGCAGCACGGGCACCGTAGATGGCTGCAGAAGCAGCGTCCTTCAGCACGTCGATACTCTCGATATCGTTGGGGTTCAGACCGTTCAGACCGTTATCAGCAGTACCGGCATTGATACCGTCGATGATCAGCAGAGGAGAGCTGTCGCCGATAGTACCCATACCACGGATGTTCACCTTGAAGCCCTGTCCAGGCTGAGATGAACTCTGGGTGATGTTTACACCAGGGGTGCTGGCCTGCATGGCTGTCAGGGCGTTGGTCGTGTTCAGCTTGGCGATATCCTCACCCTTCACCTGAACAGTAGCACCTGTCACCAGCTTTTTCTTCTGGGTACCGTAACCTACGACCACCACTTCCTCAAGGACGGCATTGTCGTCGCGCATCGTGATCTCGATGTTGTCACGGTTTCCAACTTTGATTTCCTGAGTCTCGTAGCCGATGAACGATACGACGATCGTTGCACCCTCTTTGACGTTGAGAGAGAAGTTACCATCGAAATCGGTAACAGTACCGTTCGTGGTTCCCTTTTCCACTACACTGGCTCCGATGACGGGGCCCTGAGCGTCGACCACAGTACCTGTGATCTTCTTCGTTGCCTGCTGAATCTCCTGAGGAGCGCCAGCGGCGTTGGCATTTGACGAGTAACCGAGTCCCAAAAGGACCATGGCACCCATCAGCAGCGCTGTCTTTCTAAAGTTTTGATTCATACTTGAGTGTTATACTTAGATTAATGTGTTATGATGATTCACGACTTGTTTGGCCACACCATTTAAAATGGTACGCACCACGTTTAGGTTGAGTTGTTTAGATTCATATGTTGTAATTTTGTTATATAATTAGTTATAAAATAGATGTTTAATTGTCTTAATTTCGGTTGCAAAGGTAATTAGAATATTTGAAACCATGCACGCTTTTTTTGATAAATATTGATACTTTTTTGCTAAAATTTGTTATTTTGCATAAAAATGCCACTTTTTTAGCATAAAACATCGAATAAGTGTAAAATGTACAATATAGGAATTTGGGCCTTTTTGAGGATAAATGTATTTAGTACACTTATTCACGTTTATATATTGATTTTATATATTAATAAGGTGTAAAATCACCAAGGGTAAACTATCAGACTAGCTTTTTAAAGATGATCTGTTCCAGGATGTCGATTTCATCTTCGGTTGTGGCCCAGCTGGTTACGAAGCGGCAGATGGTATGATGACGATCGGTCTGGCCGAAATGGGAGAACTCCACCTCGCGACTCAGGTGCTCCACTTGTTCATTGTCGATGACTACGAACTGCTGGTTGGTGGGTGAATCTACCAGGAACTGATAGCCCTTTCTCTTGAAGATATCCTTCATCCGCATGGCCATCTTGATGGCATGCTCCGAGAGGCGGAAATAGAGGTTGTCAGTAAACAGCGCCTCGAACTGCAGGCCGATGAGGGCACCTTTGGCGATGACGGCTCCATGTTGCTTTTGGATGGAGAAGAAATGCTTGTGGGCCTTGCGATTGGTGAAGACGACAGCCTCGCCGCAAAGGGCACCGATCTTCGTGCCGCCGATATAAAACACGTCGCAATGGCGGGCCAAGTAGGGCAAGGAGATATCGTTGCCCTCAGCCATCAGACCGTAGCCCAAACGGGCACCGTCGATATAGAGCGGAATATCGTATTGCTGGCACACCTTATATAATTGATCCAGTTCTCTGGCAGAATAGAGCGTACCCAGTTCTGTGGGGAAGGTGATGTAGACCAGTCCAGGATGGACGGCATGATCTTTGTTGCCGTCGTGCATATAGTCGTCGAGATATTTGTCGAGTGTGGCAGCCTCCATCTTCCCGTCGGTATCTGGGATGGTGATGATTTTATGCTCCGTAAACTCCACAGCCCCAGCCTCATGGACGTTGATATGACCGCTGCCCACACAAATGACGCCCTCATACTGATAGAGCATCGAGTCGATGGTGGTGGCGTTGGTCTGGGTGCCTCCCGTCAGGAAGAAGATCTGGGCATCGGGTATGCCACAGGCTTCCCGGATGCGGTTCTTAGCCCGTTCGCTGAACTCGTCGAAGCCATATGGTGTCGGCTTGGCGTTGTTGTACTTCACCAGATTGTCAATTACCTGCTGGCAGGCACCGTTATTGTAGTCACATTCAAAGGATATCATATCATGTCAGTTTACTTTCTGCCTGCAAAATTACATAAAGTTTCCCGATTTGCTTGCAGAATTCATCTGAATTTTATATATTTGCAGCCAAATTATTCCCTTTTTCGAGATGATCAGATTAAAGTCCACTTCTATAACGCTCTTTTGTGTTGCATCTTTGCTGTCACTTTGTTCCTGGTGTAACGCTCAGGAGAAGACAGACATTATGCCGCCAGCACCTGATTATAAGGACGCGTCACAATGGTATATCCGCAACCAGAATGGTGTGGCCGATATCTTCTACGTGATCTCCACTGAGACGGGCGACCATATGGAGGGCACTGATACCTGTCATTTCGCCAATACAAACAATCCGCGACAACGGAACCAGATGCTTGTGGAGATGGCGGCAGTGGATTCTTTCTATACGGGCAAGTTGAACTATTACTCTCCATATTATCGTCAGGCTTCCATGCACTCGCTGGCTACTCCGAAACTGTTCCCAGCAAGGATGGCCCGTGCTATAGAGGATGTGAAGCAGAGCTGGCAGTACTATCTGTCGCATTTCAATCAGGGCCGGCCTTTTGTCTTGGCAGGATACAGTCAAGGTGGGGCTGCCGTGATCGCTCTTCTGAAGGAGATGCCCGACAGCATTGCCCAACGGATGGTGGCATCTTATATCCTCGGGTATAAGGTGTCGAAGGAGGACTTGGATGATATCAAGAATATCCGTCCTGCTAAGGGCGCTACAGATTTGGGTGTGACCGTCTGCTTCAACTCGGTAGCTTCACCAGACGGTGAACTGGAGATCGTTAGTGGTGGCAATCAATTGTGTATCAATCCCGTTAACTGGCGTACTGATACAGTCAGCGCATCGTTCGTTTACAATATGCCGCCAGTAAAGGATACCCTCACAGTGGCTTGTGACCCTGAGCGCCATCTGTTGACGGTCAAGGGATTCAAGAAGCAGGATATCCTGCCCGTCATCGGTATTCCCGGTAATTACCATAACTATGAGCTGCGGTTCTATCATCCCTTTATCCGTCAGAATATCGCTGACCGTGTAGCAGCCTATCTGAAGCAAGTCAGTCGTACATCATCGGTAAGGGAGGAAGTCCTTGAGGATGTGATGAAATCGGCAGGTCTGAATAAGGCTTATGCTCCGTCAGTAAACAGAATGCAAACGCCTGCTCCAGAAGGTAAAGTGGCCTTCAATATCATTGGCTATGGTCGTCATGGTTCTTGTTATCTGGGCAAGCCCAGCGACTATGACGCTCCGTATAAGGTGCTGGCTAGTGCTGACAGCATCGGGAAACTGACACCTTTAGGCAGAAATGTGTTGGACCGACTGAGGCTGATATGCCAGGATGCCCAAAGTCATTGGGGGGAACTCACGGAAACGGGTATCCGTCAACAGCGGGAGATAGCATGGCGGCTGGTAGAATGTTTCCCAGGAGTGCTCAATCAAGATGCTTTCCATCTTGGAGCTCGCAGTCTGAGGAATACACGTTCCTTGCTCTCGATGGACCAGCTGATGATGCAGATTGCCAAACAGTGCCGTACCCGTATCTATCATAATGCCACCAATGAGTATTCAGATTACCTGGATCATCAGGACGAGGGGCGTCTCGCTATTCACAAAGACTCCTTGGTCAAGGCGGCTTATGAGGCCTTTTCAGAGAAATATGCTGATGGTGACCGATTGGCGGAAACGCTATTTACTGACTCGGATTATATCCGTGACCATGTCGATGTGTCGACGCTGAGTGGTCAGCTCTTTAAGATAGCCGGTAGTATTCAGAATACGAGGATGGAGGGGAGAGTGTCGCTCTACGACTTGTTTACGCCTGAGGAAATCTGGCATCAGTGGAAGAAGCAGAATGCGTGGAACTATCTGAACTATGGCAACTATGCAAGAAAGGCGCAGCAGAAGGACAGGTTGGAGCACCGGCTGCTACGTCGACTCATCTTCTTCAGTGATTCTGCCCAGAACATAAAACCGTCGGCCGCCTTCCATATCGCCGATGAGACTAGTTTCGTGCCGTTGGTCTGCCTGATGGATATCAATGGCTATGGTTTGGCAACCGATGATCTGGATTCTCTTGATGAGAAAGGCTGGGCCGACTATCGTATCTGTCCGATGAGTGCCAATATGCAATGGATTCTCTATCGTCGGAATCCGGAAGACAAGGACGTTCTGATCAAGGTGCTGCTGAACGGACAGGAGGCAACGCTTCCTCTTCCCTCGGAGCATGCTCCCTATTATAGCCTGAAGGATTTTAAAGACTATTACCTGAAAAAGCTGGATTCGTATGAGAAATAGACAACAGATAACACGGATAAGACGGATGGTGTCGGCAGTTCTGCCGATGCTCTTACCTCTTGCCACTTTCCTCTTGCCACTTGCCACTTTAGCACAGTCGCCTCTTTCCATCATCAGAGCCAATCCCAGTTTCGCAGCCAGTAATTACAGTATCTATCCTGATACGGCATTACCCCGACTGACACCGGCTCCGGAAGGAAAGGTGCCATTCTATATCTCTCACTATGGTCGTCACGGGTCACGCTATATTGAGAACCGCAAAGGATTTGATATCCCATACAATATGCTTTGCAAGGCTGACAGTATGAATGCGCTCACCCAAACCGGAAAGATGGTGCTGAGTGACATGCGGCTGATCTTTGCCGATACAGAGGACCACTGGGGTGACTTGACCAGTTACGGACAGAAGCAACATCGCGGCATCGCCCAGCGTATGATGGAACGGTTCCCGGAAGTGTTCAGTGGTGATGCCCATGTCGATGCCCGCAGCACCATCGTGCCCCGTTGTATTCTTTCAATGGGGTCAGCCATGCATGTGATGGCCAGCATCAACCCCCAGTTGCGTATCTCGTTGAAGGCCTCTCAGGAGGATATGTGGTATATGAACCATCAGGATCCCCAGTTACGTAAGAACGGTATGACGGCGGATGCGACGAAGTATTACGATAAGTTTATTGAAGGAAGAAAGCATAACGAGCGGCTGATGCAGTTGCTCTTTGTCAATCCCGACTCTGTACGTGGGGTGGTCAGTGACATCTGGCTTAACTATTATCTGATCAAGATGGGACTCTTCCAGTTGAATACACATCTTTATAAGGATACCAACATTACGGATATTTTTACCCCCAACGAGATCTATCGGCTCTGGCAGTGGGAGAATGCCTGGTGGTATATCATGCATGGAGCTTGTAAGTTGAATGGCAGTCATCAGCCTTACACCCAGCGCTATCTGTTGCGCCAGATCATCGCAGATGCCGACAGCTGCATCCAGCTGGAGCGTCCTGGCGCACAACTGCGATATGGTCACGAGACAGTTCTCCTTCCCCTGACTTGTCTGATTGGCATCAACGGCTTTGACCTGGAGACGGACAATCTGGAAGAGTTGGAAGAGAAAGGGTGGTGGGCATCGAAGGTGTTCCCCATGGGTTCCAACCTGCAGTTCATCTTCTACCGCAAGGATATCGATGACGAGGATGTGCTTTTCAAAGTGCTACTGAACGAAAGAGAGGCTACGTTGCCTATTCCGACAGACGTAGCCCCCTATTATCATTGGAAAGATTTCCGCGAACACTATCTGAAGAAGGTCGAGGCTTATGAACAGTTGCGCAACGCCGCCATAAGTTCCAAGAACCAGTAAGGTCCGGTTATATTCCCACACTGGGAATGTCATGTTCCCACACTGGGAACACACTATTCCCACACTGGGAACATCTTGTCACCTTTCTGATCTTGGCGGGGTTGCTGTTCTATAGGGCTTCGAGCATTCGTTTGATGACGACAGAGCAGCTGATTTCGCGGTTGGCGGCCTCAGGGATAACAAGGCTGTTGGGCGACTCAATCACATCGTCGGTGACTATCAGATTACGGCGGACGGGCAGGCAGTGCATGAATTTGCCGTTGTTCGTCCAAGACATATGCTCGGTGTCGACAGTCCATGAGCGATCTTCGCAGGTGATCTTACCATAATCGGCAGGATTGGTCACACCAGGATTTGACCAGTTCTTGGCGTAGATAAAATCTGCACCTTCAAAAGCTTTCTTCTGATCATACTCCACTACGGCATTGCCGACGAACTTGGGATCGAGTTCATAACCCTTAGGATGGGTAATTACCAAGTCTACATCTGGAGCTGCATTCATCCACTCGGCAAACGAGTTGGGTACAGCCTGAGGCAGAGCACGGCAGTGGGGAGCCCAGGTAAGAACTACCTTAGGGCGCTTTGTGGTCTTATGTTCCTCGATGGTGATGAGGTCGGCGAAGGCCTGAAGAGGATGCACGGTAGCTGTCTCCATAGCGAAGACAGGACGGCCAGAATACTTGATAAACTGATTCAGCACTGTCTCGGCATAGTCATACTCGCGATCGGTGAGTCCAGCAAAGCTGCGCACACCGATGAGGTCGCAGTAACAACCCATCACGGGGATTGCCTCCAACAAGTGCTCACTCTTGTCACCGTCCATGATGACGCCACGCTCTGTCTCCAGTTTCCAGGCACCAGCGTTCACGTCGAGCACGATGACATTCATGCCGAGGTTCATGGCTGCCTTCTGGGTAGAGAGACGGGTACGGAGTGAGTTGTTGAAGAATATCATCATGAGCGTCTTGTTCTTGCCCAGATGCTGATACTTATAACGGTCGTTCTTGATCTCTTGTGCTTCGGCGAGGGCTTTCTGAATATCGCCGATGTCTTGTACGTTGATAAAACTTCTCATATTGTGATTCTTATTTGTTGGTTACACGTATTGTTTAGATCCTGATACACATAATGGTCAGGTCGTCGTTAGCTTCTGCACCATTGCGATGGCGTATTACTTCTTCCTTTAGCATTTCCACAACCTGACGGGCGTTCTTAAACTCGGTATTGTGCAGAATGTCGAGCAAATGGTCATCGCCGAATTGCTCTTGCATGGTGTCCTCTGCCTCATTGAGTCCGTCGGTATAGATTAAGAGTGGACAACCCTTGATCGATTCAATCTCTTCACCAATAAACTCGAGACCAGGCCACAGACCGATAGGTGCATTTGTTTCCATCTGCAGGAATGAGCCATGCTGCTCTTTGTCTCCGATGACTGGTGGATTATGGCCTGCGTTGCAGTAGTAGAGATGTCCCGTCGTGAGGTCGATCTGGCCAATAAACATGGTGACGAACATGCCGTTGTCGTTCTTCTCTGTCAGCTCGTCATTCAAACGGGTGGCTATGACTGCGGGCATAAGATGCTCTTTGGCCAGAGAACGGAATAGTCTGGTGGTCTGGGCCATAAACAGCGAAGCAGGTACACCCTTGCCTGATACATCGCCTACGCAGAAATAGAGGGTGTCATCCTCAAGCAGGTCATCGTAAAGGTCGCCTCCTACCTCTTTTGCGGGGGTCATAGAGGCGTAGATGTCGAGTCCTTTGTGCTCAGGAAAGACGCTCGGCACCATCGACATCTGGATATCACGGGCAATGCGCAGCTCACTCTCTATGCGCTCCTTGGCGGCAGTGGTCTGTTCCAGTTGCTCGTAAGCTGTGGCAAGTGCCTTCATGTGGCGACTGCGCCGATAGAGGTAGATGCTGAGGAAGACGATGGCGAGCAGTCCCACGCTGATGGCCGTCCAGAATTTCAGTGTCTGGTTGTGCAGCAGCAACTCGTTGGCTTGGTTCTCGGCACGGATGACATCGAGCTGCAGGGTGTGCTCAGAAGTTTGTCTGCGTATCTCGGCGGTGTTGAGCGAATCGCTCAAACGCTTGTATTCCTTGAAACAATCCAAGGCTTCTTTCGTTTTTCCCTGTTTTTCATAGGCGAGCGTCATCAGGTTGAACCTTTCTAAAGGCGACTTGACGGCTTTAGCGATTTCCAGCATTTTCTTATAGTCGCCATTCACCTCAGCATGGTATACCTCTATGTGCGAACTGAATGCCGAATTGTATTTGTATTCCTCCGTTACCTTTTTCCACTCCTTGTAAGCCTTGTTGAATTCTTCCTTATGGATAGCCCCCTCAGGCATCATGGCGGCCATGCATCGGTAACTCCAGGCATCTACGATATGGGATCCTATGAGGTCGGGCTCGGCCAGAGCCATATCCGCCATCTCCAGAACCTTTTCTTTCTGATTCGTGTTGCAGTACACCTTGGCAGCTCCCAGATAGGCTGCCGCTGCATTGATGTCAGGCAAATATTGTTGCTTATACTGGATAGCCTTCTTGAAGAGCTTCAGAGCGTCTTCTTGCATCTTGAGCGTGCTGGCTTGGTTGGCATTGGTTATCGATGAGTAGTAGATGCCGAGTTTGCTGTCGTGCTGCTGGGAATACTCATTCATCGCCTTGGCTATTTCTACACCTTTCTCACGACTAATCTTAGAAAAGATAAAAGACGACTGATTTGCCCATGCACGATAGAAAAGTCCCTCTTCGCCGGCTTCCAGCGCAGCCTCTTTCAACCGTTCGGTCACATCCATGAACTCCTCTGTGTTGGTTGAGGAGTATAGCCGATACATCTCCTGTTGCAACTGCTCGATAGTGGCGGTTGTTTCGTTCTGCGCTTGCATCTTAGGCGTGCAGAGCAGGAAGAAAATGAGTAGTATAGGCCTGAACTGTTTCATACGTTTTTATGGACGGGTCTGGCCTTCGCCTTCGATGAGCCACTTATAGGTACAAATCTCTTCCAATGCCATCGGACCACGTGGGCCGAGTTTCTGGGTAGAGATGCCAATCTCTGCTCCGAGACCAAACTGCGCACCGTCGGTAAACGAGGTGGGGGCGTTCCAATAGACGCAGGCTGCGTCGACGTGAGCCTGAAACTTTCTGGCAACAGCTTCATTCATGGTAATGATGGATTCGCTGTGACCAGAGCCGTTGGCGTCGATATGGTCTAAGGCCTCATCGAGAGATGAAACGGTCTTGATGGCGAGTTTGTAGTCCATGAACTCCGTGCCGAAGCTGTCTTCTGTGGCGTGCTCCAGATAGGGATATTGGCCGTCAAGGGCGGCGTAGGCCTGCTCGTCGGCATAGATAATAACCTTCTTTTCTACCATCGGTTTTACTAGTTCTACTAGTTCCACTAGTCTGTCTATATGAACTAGCAAGCAGTCGAGGGCGTTGCAGACAGAGACACGACGGGTCTTGGCATTGTTGATGATGGCCTTGCCCATCTCCAAGTCGCCATCCTTGTCGAAATATGTGTTTACCACACCGGCTCCCGTCTCGATGACGGGGATGCGAGCGGTATCGCGGACGAAGTCGATGAGTTTCCTGCCACCGCGAGGGATGCAGAGGTCTACATAGCCCACGGCATTGAGCATCTCGCCAGTTGCCTCATGGGTAGCAGGCAATAAGGCTACGACGTCAGGATTAACTCCGTACTTCTCCAAGACCTCATGAATCAGCGCCACCTCCTCGCGGTTGGAGCAGTCGGCATCCTTGCCGCCTTTCAACACGCAGGCATTGCCACTTTTGAAGCAGAGAGAGAAGACATCAAAGGTCACGTTAGGACGCGCCTCGTAGATCATGCCGATGACACCGAAAGGTACGCTGACTCGACAAAGACGAAGTCCGTTGGGAAGCGTCTTCTGCTTGGTGATATGTCCGAGTGGTGAGGGTAGGGTAGCGACATTGCGCATATCGGAGGCAATGCCTTCCAATCGACTGTCCGTCAGCTGAAGACGGTCGTAGAGGGGATTCTCCTTCGACATCTTGGCCAGATCCTGAGCGTTGGCGTCCAGGATTCTCACCTTATTATATATGATAGCATCGGCAACAGCCAACAAAATCGTGTTTCGTTGCTCGTCGCTCAATAGTGCCAGACTCTTACTGGCGCGCTTCACTCTCTCAAATGTCTCTTTCAGTTGCATGGGATAAACTCTGTGTGTGGTGTTTCGTCCTTATGGTTTATGAGGTCGCAGAGGATGTTCTCGCGCTCACCGTTGGCGATGATGACACGGATGCCGGCTTGGGAAACCTTGGCGGCGGTGGTGTACTTGGAGTGCATGCCGCCACGACCGAAGGCGCTCTTCTCGGGTTGGATGTATTCCGAGAGATCACGACCAGGAGCCACTTCGCGGATCAGTTCTGCACTGGGGTCGTCTGGGTGGGTGGTGAAGATGCCGTCAATGTTCGAGAGAAGAATCAGCGTGTCGGCTTCCATCATCTGAGCGATGAGGCCGGAGAGTTCGTCGTTATCGGTAAACATCAGCTCGGTGACGGAGACAGTATCGTTCTCATTGACGATGGGCAGTACGTCGTTCTCCAGCATCACCATCATACAGGCCCGCTGGTTGCGGTATTGCTCACCGGGTTCAAAGTTCTCTTTCATCGTGAGCACCTGACCCACATGGATGCCAAACTCACGGAACAGGTCGTAGTAGAGTCCGACGAGTTTCACCTGACCCACAGCACTGAATAACTGTCGCTGCTCCACGCTGTCGAGGGAATGGTCAACACGCAGTTCACCCCGCCCTGATGCCATGGCACCTGATGACACGAGGATTACCTCAATGTCCTGCTTCCGTAGCCAGGCAATCTGGTCTACCAATGCCGACATCCGTGTGACATCCAGTTTTCCGTCAGTCCGTGTCAGTACGTTCGAGCCTACCTTTACAACGATTCGCTTTTTCACCTTTATCCTTCTAACCTTTTTACTTTTTTACCTTTTAACCTCTTTACTTTTTCTCGTCCTTTTTTCTGATTTCCACGCGGCGGATCTTTCCGCTGATGGTCTTCGGCAGTTCATCAACAAACTCCACAATACGCGGGTATTTGTAGGGAGCCGTTTCTTTCTTTACATGTTGCTGCAGCTCCTTGACAAGGTCGTCGCCGGCCTTGTCCTTCCATTCCTTGCCGAGTACCACGGTAGCCTTTACCACCATACCACGGATATCGTCTGGCACGCCAGTGATGGCACACTCCACGACGGCAGGGTGCGTCATCAGCGCACTCTCTACCTCAAAAGGACCGATACGATAACCAGAGGATTTAATGACATCGTCGATACGTCCCTCAAACCAGTAGTAGCCGTCTTCATCGCGCCAGGCCATGTCGCCGGTATGATAGATACCGTCGTGCCAGGCCTCACGCGTCAGTTCCTCGTCACGATAGTACTCCTTGAACAGACCGATGGGCTTGCGGTCACCTACACGTACCACAATCTCACCCTTCTCACCATCCTCGCAACTGGTACCGTCGGCACGCAGCAGATCGATGTTGTACTGGGCATTGGGCATACCCATGCTTCCGGGCTTCGGCTCCATCCAGGGGAAGGTGCCGAGCGTCATGGTGGTCTCAGTCTGTCCGAAACCTTCCATCATCTTGATGCCGGTCTTCTCGTAGAACTTGTCGAACACAGCGGGGTTCAGAGCCTCACCGGCTGTGGTGCAATACTCTAAGCTGCTGAGATCATAGTTCGACAAGTCTTCACGGATCATGAAACGGTAGATGGTGGGAGGAGCGCAGAAGCTCGTCACCTTATATTTCTCTATCTGCCGCAACAAGGTGTCGGCATTGAACTTCTCATGATCGAAGACGAACACCGTTGCGCCAGCGAACCACTGACCATAGAACTTACCCCATACAGCCTTTCCCCAGCCTGTATCGGCCACGGTCAGATGGAGGGAGCCTTCGTGCAGATTGTGCCAGAACACACCTGTCGTCAGATGGCCCATGGCATAGAGGTAGTCGTGGGCAACCATCTTCGGCTCGCCACTGGTTCCTGAAGTGAAGTACATCAGCATCGTGTCGGAGTTGTCGTTCACATGCTTGGGGCGAACAAACGGCGGAGCCTGCTTCCACTCACTCTGCCAGTCGTGGAATCCTTCGGGGATAGGTTTGCCGTGGTCGGTGATGGCAATAAGTGTGTCTACCGTCGGACTCTCGGGCATGGCTGCCTGAATCTGACTGACGACATAAGCATCATCTACGCAGATGATGGCTTTGATGGAGGCACGGGTATTGCGGTATACGATGTCGTGCTTAGTCAGCATGTGGGTGGCAGGGATGACGATGGCTCCGATCTTGTGAAGGGCGAGCATGACGACCCACCATTCATAACGACGCTTCAGAATGAGCATCACGGGGTCGTTCTTACCGAGACCCAGTGACATCAGATACGAGGCGGCCTGATCGGTCTGCTCTTTCAGCTCACCATAGGTGGTGCGGATTTCGTCGCCTTGGTCGTTGGTCCACAGGATGGCCAACTTCTCGGGAGCCTCTGCTGCCCAGGCGTCCATCACGTCGTAGGCAAAGTTAAAGCCTTCAGGGATGATGAACTCCAAGTTTTTGTTGTAATCCTCTACAGACGTGAACTTCGTCTGCTTTAAAAATCTCTCTATCATTTTTACCTTTTACTTTTTTACCTTTTATCCTTTACTCGACTGTAAAGGCGAGGAATTTGACAGCCTTGTCGCCAACGGCAAGCATTCCATGGGGCTTGGTGGCGTCGAAATAAATGGAGTCACCCTCTTCGAGCACCATCGTCTTGCCACCGATATACAACTCCATCTTACCTTCGAGCACGAGGTTGAACTCCTGTCCGGGGTGTGAGTTCTTATAGATGGTGTGGACGCCGGGTTTCGGCTCAACGGTGACGATGAATACGTCGGCTTTATGGTTTACGAAACCTCCAACGAGACTCTGGTACTTATAAGCCTTAGTGCGTTCGATGCTCATGCCTTGGCCTTTTCGCGTCACATAGTACGACTTCATGTGGGGTGCCTCGGCGAAGATCAGCTCTTCAGTCGATACACCGTACTTACGGGCAATCTTCATTAGATTGGAGATGGTGATGTCCAACTCGCCTGCCTCTATCTTCTCATACTTCTCGGCACTGATGCCAATGGTCTCTGCCATCTCACTCACTGGGATGTCGAGCACCTCGCGCAGTCCCTTCAGGCGTTCGCCTATTTGTTTCAGTTGTTCGTCCATATATCTTCTTACTTTTTTACCTTTTTACTTTTTCACCATTTTACTTTTTCACCATTTCACCTTTTCACTTTTTCACCATTTCACCTTTTCACTTTTTCACCTTTTCACCATTTCACCTTTTCACCATTTCATCTTTTCACCTTTACTTCGCTCCTGCCTTCAGTCCGCGGATGACGGCCGAGGTGAAGCCGGCATGCTCCATCTCGTTGAGCCCCTTGATGGTCACACCACCAGGTGTCGTCACCAGGTCGATGGCAGCTTCGGGGTGCAGACCGCTGGCTTCCAGCAGTTCCACGGCACCCTTCATCGTTTGCATCACAATCTGCTTCGCGTCATCGGCCTTAAAACCTAATTCCACACCACCTTCTGCTGCTGCCCGGATATACCGCATGGCATAGGCGATGCCACAGGAGGCCAGCGTCGTGCCGGCTGCCAGATGCTGCTCGTCGGTAATCAGCGTATTGCCCATCTCGTCGAAGATGGCCTTCACCAGTTCAGTATGGTGCTGTGCCACAGCACCACAGGGCACAATAAACGTCATCGACGCCATCTCTGCGATCGCGATATTCGGAATCACCAAGAACAGCGGCGGGCATTGTTCACCCAACCATTCCTTGATACTCTCCGACTTCACCCCAGCAGCTATCACAATCAGTATCTGCTTCTTGGGATCGAGTTCGGGCTTGATGTCCTTCAACACCTGCTCCACGAGCCAGGGCTTCACCACGACACAGACGATGTCGGCTGTATCTGCCGCCAATTTGTTGTCCGTCGTCACGCTGACACCCATCTTTGAGAACTTCTCCACCACGACCTGCGAGGGGTCGCTCACGGTGATGTCCTCGTTCTTAAACTGCTGGCCCTTGATGAGGCCTTCTACGGTGGCGCCACCCATAGCGCCTGCTCCTATTACTGCTATTTTCATATCAATTTCTTTTTCTTTTGACAGAAGAACATAAGAACATATTTTTGCGTAGTTTTATGTCTCTTCTGTTCTTATGTCTAAAAAACAGGTAGAGCTTTTGTCAGCCTTTCTATGAAATCATCTGCATCAGCCTTCGTCAGACAGAGTGGCGGCAACAAGCGCAGGATGTTGGTTCCGGCACAGCCCGTGAAGCAATGCTGCTCGTAAATCAGCGGCTGGCGCACATCCTTATGAGGAATGTCAAGGTCGATGCCGATCATCAGGCCCCGTCCTCTAATATCCTTTATGTGTGTGGTTGTGCCACAACCACTCAGATCCTTTAATCCTTCTATCAGATACTCGCCTACCTCCCGTGCATTCTCCACAAGATTCTCCTCCTCGAACACATCGAGCACAGCCAGCGCAGCGGCACAAGCCAGATGATTACCTCCGAAGGTGGTCCCCAACTGTCCATAGACGGGCTTGAACTCTGGTGCAATCAGCACGGCTCCCATCGGGAATCCGTTGGCAATGCCCTTGGCCACAGTGATGATGTCGGGACGGATGTCAAGCCACTGGTGAGCGAAGAACTTACCGCTTCGTCCGTATCCGCACTGGATTTCGTCGCAGATCAGGATGGTGCCGTACTTCTTACAAGCGGCAGCCAGACCTTGAGCAAACTCCTTGGTGGCGAGTTTGATGCCACCCACACCTTGGATACACTCCAGGATGACGGCGCAGACATCCCCCTTCGCCAACTCTGCCTCCCAAGCGGGCAGGTCGTTCAATGGCAGATAGGTCACATGACCGTTATCGTTGATGGGGGCGATAATCTTCGGATTGTTCGTCACCTCCACAGCCAGACTTGTCCTTCCGTGGAAAGCCTTCTCACACGACAGAACCCTAGTCCTACCGTTGGTAAACGAGGCCAGTTTCAAGGCGTTCTCGTTAGCCTCAGCACCGCTGTTAATCAGGAACAACTGGTAGTCGTCGTACCCGCAGATCTTGCCTAAACGCTCTGCCAACTCCACCTGTAGCTTGTTGATCACCGAGTTGGAGTAAAACCCTAATTTCTGCAATTGTTCCGTCACCATCTCGATATAGTGCGGATGAGCGTGGCCGATGCTGATGACGGCATGTCCGCCATAGAGGTCCAGGTATTCCTGTCCCTTTTCGTCCCACACCTTACAGCCTTTGCCCTTGACGATGTTCACGTCGAAGAGCGGATATACATCGAATAGTTTCATGTTCTATACCTTATATATTTTGGCTGCAAAGGTACTGCAAATATCCGACAAACCACCAAATTCTTTCGTCTTTTTGCATAAAAATGTCAATTGCACGCCCCAAAGTGCATGCAACTGACATATTCTTGCAAATCAGATAACTGATTTACCTTTTGTTTATCGCAATTATTTAACGTAAGAAGAACACAAACTCCATGTCTGTGCCGTCGACATTACCCTTGAGAGTTAATTTGCATCTCTCAGGAGCCTTCTCGAAGGATACCGTAGCATCGCCAGTGAACAGCGAGATGGCATTGGCTTTGTCGTTCCATGTGTAAATCAGGTTGCCAGCGTCCATCTGCCGCCAGCGCCATACACCAACGTCGGCCTTACGGTTCTGGTAATTGATGGCGAAAAGACCCTTGGAGTCGAAATAGATGCCAAGGATAACGGTGTTGGCATCAAACTGATCCTTCAGCTTTCCGAAGTTCTCCTCATACCACGCCTTGACGTCATACAGATTGATGGGAACCTTGAACTCCTTACCAAGTTTTGTCGTTCCTACGGCAGCGGTGGCCATGACTTTCTCGATAGTCCACGGACGGCTGCACAAGTTATCGGTCTGTACACCAGCAGACACAGTCGATCCTGGGTCAATAGCACCCGTGGTCTTGATGGTCGTGCCGTTCTTCCATGTGATGCTGACATCGTAATTCTTTCCTGCAGGCTCGTAAGAGAGGGTCATACCGTTGTCAAACGTGTATTTGCCGCCGCTATAGGTATACTTTCCGAACTCATAGGAGAGGTCATCGCCAGCGCGAGTCGATCTTGTCAGATTGGCACCTTCACGGGTAATCATATAGGCACCACTTTCCATCATACGCAACTGCTTGATGCCGTCAGCGTTGTTCTCAAGGATGTTCATGATGGCAGCCTCGTCCTTGTAAGTTGGGCCATTGAGCTCCACGTCAGTACCTTTGTCGCCACCAGGAGTGTCATCATCACCGCCACATGCCGTAACGGTAAACAGAGCTGTGGCCGCAAGGGCCATCATCAGATATATCTTCTTCATAACAGTCAATAATTAAAATAATCTATAGGTTAGACGGAGGGTCAGCACAGGGAAGACCGGGAACTTGGAGATGACGTCGAAATATTTGTTGCTGTCGCTGCCCAGGTCGTCCTTTGTTACTTCAAGATCCATGCCTGTCTGCTTCTCATACACTTTGGGCTTGCCCCAGAACTGTACACCGAAGTCGCCGCTGATGCCAAAGCGCTTGCGGGGAACGGAACGTCCGAAACCGATGCCCACATAAGGCCTGAACGAATTGACCTTGATAGCACCATGGGCATAACCATTCTGGTCGAAGCCAACGATATAGTCACCGATAACGATACCCTCGCCAGGTTCGAAGTCCTTCACAGGGATGAGGTTCTCGATGGTGGCAACTTCATCGGTGCCAAAGTAGAATCCTGCGGTGGCGTGGAATGAATATTCGGGGAAGGGGTACACGTCAACCAAGAAATGTCCGGTACTGAAATGGCTCTTACCTTCAGCCTCCGTCTTTCCTCTTTCCTTTTTGCCCTTTGCTCTGTAATCCACATCCTCCTTGTACTTGAAGGTGGGGAAGAAGTTGTAGCCTGCACGTACTTGCAGATACTCTGTGATAGGGGCTGCCACATCGATTCCGATACCTGTCGTACCTATGACTAGGCCTGCCGACACGTGATCGAAGATGCCAAACTCATCCACTTCGTCCTGTGCTTGGACTGGTTGTGGAAGCATAATCATTGCCAAGGCGGTTATCACCGCGAGGCATAAAGCATTAGTTTTTTTCATACGCGTTAATTTAATTAATGAATACTTATTGGTTTGTGATATTTATCTATAATTCTATCTCTGAGACCTATTCCGCAGCTTTCCACAACTTGTGTTCATAACCCAGTTGCCCATTATTGTAAAGAGTTATGGTCCACTGCCTGGTAACGTCATTGCCTGTAAGGCTATTATGGAATGATTCCTCAATGTCAGCTAAGCCAACAACGCCTTCTGGTGTGGCATTCCATGGCTCATAACTCAGAACCTTGTAAGTTCCTTTCCGTGTGAAACTTTCTTCTGGTTTTTTATTATCAATACACTCATAATAATAACTACCGTCTTTGCCGAAAATAACCTTATAATCTAGATCCCAATCGTGTTGATTGTAACGATAAGTCCATGTACCCCAGAGATAGGTGACGTTGTTAGCTGCTGCTTGTCCGTCATTACCTTCTTGGAAGATGGTGATAGGCATGATGACTTTATCCTCTTCTGTCGGGTTCTGCGAGTTGGTGACATAGGCGTCTACAATGCATTCACGACTTTCCGTAGATGGATTGGGCTGAACGGTGATAGTGAGTTTTCCGTTGGCTGCAGAAACTGCACACCATTCATACCCTTCTTCATGAACCTGAGCACCGAAACGTTTAAATCCGCCAAATTCGAAAGAGATTTTCTCAGAGCCGCCATTTGCAGAGAAACTAAGGCTCTTTGGCTCCCAATTTACACCAGTAACAGGCGCTTGAGTGATGTTGACGACTGGCAGTTTCTTCTTTTCTTCATCGGTGGGATTCGCTTTAGAAGATACCCAGCATTCTACATAACCATAACGATTTTCAAAAGTCAGATTAGGCTGTACGACAATGGCTATTGTACTATCGTCCTTCTCAACAACACTAATCCACTTCTTATATATCGTAGGCACATCTGCACCACAATGTTTATATCCGCCCTTCTTGATGACCACGTCCTGCGATTCACCTTCCCACTTATAATTTAGATCGTCAGGATCAACCTTTGCTAGGCTCTCCTGCCCTGTACTCACTTTCATTATACAGATTGGAACGTCAAAGTTGAGAGCATTCATGTAAACCGTGAGATCGTATTCCACACCTTCGTTGAGCGTGGCCTTGGCGCTGGAAGTGACGTCCTTTTCTTTTATCTCAGCCTTTAGCAAATTGCGTTTGTCGTCGTCGAAGTCAAACGACTTTACTATGATACCCTTGTCGTCATTGTTGCCTATGGGCTTGAACACTGCTCTGAACTCCGTCAAGTCATCCAGCACGCTCTTCTTCGTATGGTGGAGCGTCAACGTCACCTCTTTGCTGTTTTCGGATAGTGCAAAGAAATCTTTCTCGTCAATCTTTACCTGCGGAACAATTGGGCTAGAGTCGATGGGAATGTTCACATCAGCAATATTGAACGGCTTAAAATCTTTATAGAGCAAAGAGAAATTAGCACTGAAGCCAATAACCGCATATTGATTGAGCAAGAGATCCTCCCATTTTGTCGATTTCCATATCGAACCTTTTGTGCCATTTTTGTGATCAAGCACGGTTTCAAGATAGTCTATCATGTTACCTCCCACAGAAGCCAGTGAAATAATGTCTATCTTGGAACTGATGGTGAATTTATTGAGTACATGAAGGCTACCGCCTAAGGCGGCAGCTTTGCCATAAGCGCCACACACAACAGCCATGCCCAAACCATAAGAGAATCCTCCTTCGAACTTCGGCCCATAGCTGTATTTGAGTGCATCGGGAGCCTCCGGGTCAATATCCATGGTAGCTGAGAGCCCGGGTCCTTTCTCGTAGTGAATGGCTGTATGCACTGTGCGCTTATAGCTGATGGATGCTTCCAGTGTAATGGCTCCGTCAGCCTTTATGATGAAATTCAGTCTGACCCAGGGAGTAATAAGTATTGGCCCAACGGGAATGGCCCCAAAGACAACCGTGACCAATGGAATATATTCATTCAGTAATTTGGCCTCTTTTAACTTCTTTAGGTTCAGGTCGCCTCCCACGGTAATATCTCCATCAATGGCACAATGAACATAGTCTATTTCATAATTGGCTGCTTGGAGTACGTAGCGCATCAACATGTCGATGCTCATCTTCGGTGTTATCTCTATATCGCTAAATTTTAGAGCTTTTTGCGGTAATACTAATTCAATGGGCTTTTTTCCCGAGGCACGGGTATCATCCCCCCTTGTAAAAGCCACCTCATTGCCGTCCATGTCGTAGATGTGCTTCACCATATCGTTCAGTGGAATATACTGCTCGGGAATGTCTATAAACTTAAACGCTTCGGTCAATTCAGCGTAGTCATAGCTTACCTCGTAGCCGCTACCGGTATCCTTCACACCTTTTACCTTAGCTAGCAGGCCCTCTGGCAGTTCTTTGGTAATTGTGTTGATAATGAGTGTCTGGCCAACCTCTGGCTTATCAGCCGAGGCTGGGAAAATCAGTTTGTGCCGCAAGGTGTCTACATCAGTAATCTGCTTCGCTACGTTTTCAGGCACAATGGTAGCGGTAGGGCTTAACTCGTAATTGATTTCGGAGATCGTGGGGATATTGGGATCAACCTTTATGCCACCGCCGTTTTCACTAACTTCGTCATTGCCACCACCGCAAGCGGTAAGGCCTGATAACAGGAAAAGGGCGCTCATGAGAGGGAGCAGCCAGCTGAGGGATTTGGGTTTCGTTGCCATCGTTATAGATAGGTTTAGTTGATGAATATGGCGCAAAGTTAGGAAATATTTTTAAAAAAGGACTTGCAAATCGTACTTTTTTACTGACGGATGATGTTTTGTCAGTCATTTTGAGGCGTGAAAGTGGGAGAGAACAGTCACTACATGCTCATGGGGACAGGTTCAATGGGCTAACTCACAGGACCTGTCCCCATGGACTCATTCTTTTAATATTTAGAATACTTGTTATTTTTTGGGGAAGAAGACATATATGTAGAAGTGCGTCAGATCGTAGTCGGCGTAATTATTGCAGGAGTATTCCAATGCTGTCTCCTGTTTCTTATCATCAAAGAGGCTATACGTCGTTTCGAACTCTAAACATTGAACGCCATCACCATAGCCGCCACTCCAGCAGCAATACGTATTGTCCTTATAAACGTAGCCGATGGGGATATTTGCCAGGTGGATCTTATAATTCCATGTGTGGGTTGTGTTGGATAAGACACTATTTCCATCTCCATTTGAGAAATGCTGATATCTGGTGTAAACCAAATCCGAAATCTTTCCGTAATTACCATTCTCCTGAGGCTCGACGGTGAACTTGAAGGTCTCCTTTTTCACACCATTATCGGAAGATTCGCGTTCGCCAGTGACGGTGAAGGCGCCTCTGTTGCCGTTGGCTGTGCATGTAAATTTTCCTAATTCACTTGAGAAATAACTGGACTCAAACGAACCAAAACGTAATACGTTGATACCATTCCATGTGAGGGTATTTACTTCTTTGCCTTCTGCATTCATCCCCCGGAAGTTATCGATCTTGAAGCTACAACTTTCCACGTCCGCCCTGGCATCGAATGGGGCTTCGGCATTCTGCTTGACGAGGATGGTGGTCTTGGCTACGACGTCAGGATCGAAGTTGCCATTCTTGGCGTCTTGGATAGCCTCGTTACTGGCGCCAGCATAGACGGTGATGGTGCCAGAGCGCTCATCACCCGTGTTGTTGGCACTGGCGTCTACCACGATGTTCCAGCCCGTGGCTGTTTCCTTCCAGTCAATCGTCGCCCAGCCGCTGAGCTCATCGCTCCAGTCTACGTCAAGATGGTTGAAGGCATAAGAATGGTCGATAACAGACTCTTTCTTACCTCCCTCTGCATCGAACTGTATCGTTGAGGGAGAGGCGCTGACCCAGTATTCGGTTTTCTCAGGTATCTGTTGCTCCACTGTGAATACCGTACTCTTGAGCACCTTGCCTTTAGAGTCGGTGGCAGATACGGTGATATGCCCCTTGCGCTCTTTCCCTGTGTCGTTGGTGGAGGTTGAGAAGTAGAGAAGGTTTGCGTCCTTGGCGATGGAGCAGGAGAGCCAGTCGTCTTTGGTGGTGCAGGTGTAATAGAGGTAGTTGGTGACGATCATGGCTTTGTATCTACTGCCATTACTATTGACACCCATGACCTGTGGCTTGATCTCGATATAGCCGTCCTTGGGGTTCTCGTCGAGCAGAATCTCGTCGAACTCTACCTCTATTGGTTCTGTATCATCCTCTTTAATGATGATTTTCTTCGTCGTTCGCCTGCCTGTATTTTTGTCAACGACGGTGATGATTTTCTCACCAGGGTCGTTGGGCCTGATGAGGAGATTGCCGTTCTCGTCGACATAGAAGCTGAGCTTTGTCTCGCCAGTCTTCTTGTCTACCATTACCACCATAGACAGCGGATTGCCGTTTTTGTCGTAGACGATTTTTTCCTTGGCTTCGAGCTGGCTGGCATCGAGTTTGTCGAGGTAGTCGGTCAGCGTATTGCCAAAGAGGTATTCATTGGTACCATAGACTGCTATTTCCTTGCCTACATCGTAGAGACCGTCGTAAAGTGCAGAGTAATTGATGTCTTTGCCGTTCATCTTGTCGGTAATTTTTTTCAGGTCGCGGCCATAGTTCAGGGCGTTGTTGGCCCATACCTGCATAAAATTCTTCAAGGCATCGGTGTTGAAGCCCTCATAGCCGTTCTCCTTGCTCCATTTGACGAGGTTGAACTGTACTTCCAATGTCGCATCAACAGTATTGAACAGGTCTTTTCCCTTGTTGATGGCATTGGCAAATGGCAGCGCGTCGAGTACAAGGCTGCTGCCTGTCTCGATAAGTCGCTGTGCGGCAATGGCCATATTGGTCTGAGGGGTCACGCCGATATCGTCGCAGACATAGCCGAATTTGTCGTATTCATTCTTGTAGAGGTAGTTGAAGATGACATTCGAGCGACTGTCCAGCTTGCCCTGGCTGAAGTCGCTCCAGAAGGTCTGTGCGTTACTATAGCCACGACGGTTGCCTTCAGGTATGCTCTTGAAAAGCTCGTCGAGTTTCTTGGCATCACTCAGAAAACCGCCTTTCTCCATAGCAATCATGATGGACTTGCGGCCCAGATATTGGGTGTTCTGACAGGCTTTCTTAAAGGCCCATGCATCTGCCAAGGGGAATCCGCGAGTGACGGTGCCTTCCTGCAACGGGATAATGCCAGCAGCGTCCAAGTTCTCCATCGCTTCAGAATAGACGTCCTCGTTTTCCACCAAGTGGTTCACGATATTATAGAAAAGATCCACTTGCTCCGTGTTCTCCATCATCTGTTCTGGGGTGGCCGTGAAAGCTTTCGAAGGGTCTTCGAAATTGAACGATACCATATTCCAGTATGCTAAGCGCATGGCCTGCAGATTGATGGCGTAAGTGGCAAAGGCATCCAGATCGCTTTCAAATTGACGAGTCTGCTCGTAGCGTATTGCCTTTTGGAAGGTTGCCACTTCATCGCCGGGTTTCAGGTCAGGCTCTGGTGTATCATCGCTCTTTGAGCACGAGGTGGTAAGGCCTGCGAATAGAAAAAAAACGCTCAGAAGTGAGAGCTGCCAGCGGAGGGATTTGGATTTCTTTGCCATCGTTATAGATAGGTTTAGTTGATGAATATGGCGCAAAGTTAGGAAAAAGTTTTAAAAAAGAACTTGCAAATCGTACTTTTCGACTGACGGATGATGTTTCGTCAGTCGTTTTGAGGCATGAAAGTGGCGGAAATGGTGCTGTTTCCTGAGTGAAAGATGGCAGGAAACTGAGGGTTTAGTTGACGGGGGCTGAAGGTTTAGTCGCTGGTCTCTGGGAGACGGTAGGCATGAAAGTGGGAGTTGGTAGGCATGTTTCCGGGAGTTTGAAGGCAGGTTCCTCGTACCGACCTGCCGCTCGGTATATGCCGACCCTAGGGTCGGCATATACCGAGCCCGGGCTCGACATATGCGGAGCGCAGGCTCGACACCTATTTTTGATCCTTGGAACCTTGCGTCACAGGAAGATAGACGTACGACTTGCCTGCTTTCCGTCTCATCAGCCTCGGATGGTCGCCTTGGGTCAGGCTGTCGAGAAAGGCCTGGGCAGAGTCGCGCTTCAAATGACTGTAGTAGCCGAATTTTCTGACGGAGATAACCCCTTCGCTCAGACAGATCCGAAGGGCCTCTTCCATCACCTGCGGGTCGTGCATCTGACTGTTGCCTACGGCTCCGGGACTGAGGCGGAAACCCAGCTTGTTGGAGCACACGTGGTCGATGAACTCCTTCGACGGGATGAACTCGACGCCGTTGTATTTCACGTCGCGTCCCGTCACCGTCTTTGGACTCGTGTGCTCGCCGATCAGCTTCACCTTGGGGGCAAAAGAGCCGATGGGGGTCTCGATGCGGTAACCCTCATGGAACCAGAGGGCTGCGGCGTTGAGGAACTTCGTGAAGCATCCCTCCAGCTCACCATTCATCGTGTGATGGTGCTCCACGCTGTAGTGGTCCAACTGCTTGAAACTCAGTTTCTTTTTCGACGACAGCCGGGCGTAGAGCAGCGGCTTGCCCTCTTCGTCTTTCTGAGGGCCGGGGTTCAGTTCAAATTCGATTCCGTCAGTTTTGCGAGGCATAGTTGTTGATGATAATTGTTACGAAGTGATGATAATTAGTCGCTCTTCTGCTTCCAGTCGCTAGGGGTCATGCCCGTCATAGCCTTGAACGTGCGGAAGAAGGAGGATTCATTGGCAAAACCTGAGGCCGCCCATATCTCCGACATCTTGATATTGGGCTGACTGCGCATCAGTTTCTTGGCGTGGTTGATGCGATAAGTATTGACAAACTGGGTGAACGAGCAGCCTACGCAGACGTTGATGCTGCTGGAGATGGCGTTGCGGTGGGTGCCGAGGGCTGTGGCCACGTCGCTCAGCTTCAGCTCGCTGTTGAGGTAGGGTTTCCGCTCTTCCATCAGACGACTGATGCGATTCATGAGATCGCTGTCTGGAGTCGTGGGAACAGGCTCTTGGTTCGGCTCTGAGTCGATATCAAGCGATTGCTCTCTGCGTTTTCTGTGTCTATATATAAATAAGGTGACAATCGCCAGCACTAAAATCAGGCTGCCCATCACGAGCCATATCCACCAGGTGTAGCCACTTTCGGCCTTTTCTGGCTCTCCCCCCACACGCAGCAGCCAAACACCACTCGAGGGGGTATAGTTGCTGCAGCCCATCAGTCCGCCAGCAATCAGCAGATTGCCTTCGGGTGTCAGGAGTGGCATGCAATCAGGTACTACTTTCATCGGCTGGGTGTAATAGAGCTTCAAAGGTGCTCCCTTGCCCTCTGATGCCTGGGCGTAGTCGATGCAGAGCACGTAAAGTTGGTTCTCCTCTGCGCCAGTATGGACTTTTGTGCTGATGCCGAGTAGATAAGCCCGTTGGGCCTGACGGTCGACGATCACGTTGGTGCCGTATTCGATGGAGTCTCCTTGGCATACCATCGGCACAGGACAGGCGGTGGGCAGGAGCGTAAACTCTGTGCCACAGGCTCGTGCGATGGCCACTTGGCCTGTGCTGTCTTGCACGGCTAAGAGGTAGGTGAAGTCGTTTTGCGACTCATCGCCGATATTGCTCATGGCATCGTTGTGAGGACCAATGCGCAACGGGCTCCAGTCTTCGAAAAGCGGGATGTGCAGGGTGTCTCCCTTCAAACGGTCGGCAAAGGCGTTGCGGAGGGGGTCGCCTTTGGTGTCGTTGCTGCCGAAAACAAGAGCATCGCCATCGGCCATGCGGAAAATGTAAGGACTGGAGCGCTGGGCCGACACATCTTTAATATACGTAAAGCTCCGTTTGAGGTTGTTGTCGCCTCTGTCGCTCTTCTCCTCGTGGAACAGCTCGATGCCATCTTGGGCATACCAGTTGCCTGCGATGATCACCTGTCCGCTGTCGAGTTCAAGGGCTGAGGCTAATACGCGCTTCTGATGCAGGAAACCAAAACCTCTGAATGTGTGGGTTTGGGAGTCGTAAATCTCAGCGTTGATGGTCTGTCCGATGCCGGCAGGCTGTTCGCAACCACCTGCCAAGAGCACCTTGCCCGACTTCAGCACTACGGAGAGGCCCACGTCGTGGGCGTAGGTCATCGGCACCTCATGCCATTTGCCGTCTTTGTAGTATTCGGCTGTCGGCGTGGGTACGAAGCCGTTCGTATGGCCGCCAGCCACCGTCAGCTCGCCTTTCTTACCCTGCGAGCGTTCTTCGGCTGAGAGGGCATAGAACATGGCATGACCAGCTCGAGGGACGTTGAGGTCTGGCAACTGCTCAACCTCAAGCATGACCATCGGGCATGCTGCTTGCTGTTGTGCCGTCGTGGGCAGCACAGCACTAGCCAAGAACCATATGAGAAACAACCAATTCTTCAATGTCAATCGTCAATATTCGCTTTTTAACTAGAAGGCAGAAGCCTTAAGGCGTAAGCCTGCTGTCTCGTCGATGCCAAACATGATGTTCATGTTCTGCACGGCCTGGCCTACGGCGCCCTTCAGCAGATTGTCGATGGCTGAGGTGACCAGCAGCTTGTTGCCGTATTTCTCTACATGCACCAAGGCTTTGTTGGTGTTCACCACCTGCTTCAGGTCTATCGATTTGTCGCTGTAGTGGGTGAAGGCAGCATCGCGATAGAAGTCTTTGTAGGCCTCGATAACATCCTCCACAGGGGCAGGCGTCTTGATGACGGCCGTGCAGAAAATGCCGCGGGCAAAGTCGCCGCGATAGGGGATGAAGTCGATGTCTGCATCGAGATAACCCTGAATCTGCTTCAGACTCTGACGGATCTCTGCTATGTGTTGATGCTGAAAAGGCTTGTAGATGCTCAGGTTGTTGTTGCGCCAAGAGAAGTGAGTGGTGGCTCCAGGCTTCTGGCCTGCGCCTGTCGAGCCTGTGATGGCGTTGACAGCCACATCTTCCTTCAGCAGATTCAGATAGGCGGCAGGCAACAAAGCCACCTGAATACATGTGGCGAAGCATCCGGGATTGGCCACATGCTGGGCTTTCTGGATGTCTTCCTTGTTGATCTCAGGGAGACCGTAAACGTAGTCGTGATCGCCCTTGATGCGGAAATCCTGTGCCAAGTCAATGATCTTCACGTTCTCTGGGATGGTGTGCTCCTTCAGGAATGCCTCACTCTTGCCATGTCCGAAACAGAAGAAAACGACGTCAACTTGATCGAAAGGCATTCCGTCGGTAAACTTCAGATCCGTCTCGCCAATCAGTCCTTCGTGGACCTCTGACACCAGATTGCCTGCATTGCTCTCAGAGTTGGCAAACACGATTTCCGCCTCGGGGTGGTTCAGCAGCAGACGGATCAACTCTCCGCCTGTATAGCCTGCAGCACCAAGTATTCCTACCTTGATCATCTCTTCTCGTCTTTGTGAATGCCGTAATAAACGCGGAGTGGGGTAGAGCTGACCTTAATGAAGCCTTTGGCCTCGTCAGCAGTCCAGCCTGTCTGGGTCTCGCCATACTCGCCAAGCTTTGACTTGGTCAGGTCGTTGACGGAGTCGATGCCAACCGTCTCGAATCCATAAGGACGGAGCTTGAGGATGGCTGTGCCAGTGACGTTACGCTGGCTGCTGGTGAGCATAGCCTCGATGTCTGGCATAACGGGCTCCAGATACTGACTCTCGTGCAGGAACATGCCATACCAGTTGGCTACCTGATCCTTCCAGTACTGCTGCCATTTGCTCAAGGTTGACTTCTCCAGCAGGCGGTGTGCCTCGATAATCAACTTGGGAGCTGCGGCCTCGAAACCTACACGGCCTTTGATGCCGATGATCGTATCGCCTACGTTGGCATCGCGGCCAATAGCGTAGGAAGCGCCAATCTCCTCAATCTTCTGGATAGCCTTCACCTTATCGTCGAACTTCTCATCGTTCACGGCTACGATCTCACCCTTGTCGAAAGTGATCTTCAGCGTAGTCTCCTTCTCAGGAGCCGTCACGTGCTTCAGATAGGCATCCTCTGGCAGACCCTGAGTGGGGTCGAGCAGCTCGCCGCCACAGATGCTGGTTCCCCAGATACCTACGTTATACGAGTACTTCAGCTTGGTGAAGTCTGCAAAGAATCCATGCTCATTCAGATAATCCACCTCTTCTTTACGCGTCAACTTCTTGTCGCGAGTCAGCGTGATGATCTCTACACCAGGGGCCATCACAAGGAAAGTCATGTCGAAACGGATCTGGTCGTTACCAGCACCAGTTGATCCGTGTGCGATGGCGTCAGCACCAATCTCCTTGGCATAACGGGCGATGGCGATGGCCTGGAAGATGCGCTCGCTGGCACAACTCATCCCTGGAGTTCACTTTGTGACCAAGGTTCAGGAGACTCTCTTCAATGGAGGCCAGACAACCAAGGTGATCAATCACACTGACCGTATCTTTGGACAGGTGATCTTTGATCTTCTTGATCTGTGTGGATCTTACGTGGAAGTCTACAAGAACCAGAAGGGTTACATTGATTTCAGGTTGACTCCGT
>JAEEGL015596897.1_pt1 | contig 49921 bp, 42 predicted proteins | sample 9134231 | NCBI WGS metagenome assembly JAEEGL01 (sample SAMN16246548, study PRJNA631951) | gut metagenome | biome: gut microbiome; feature: rumen; material: fiber-attached | host: Bos | place: Iran: Karaj | collected 2018-10 | reverse complement strand
GACTTTCTTCCACTCTGTAGTGAATTCAACGTTGCCTACGCAAGCCCAGTGGTTATAGTTTCCTGGTTCGTTGTGAGCCTGGGTGCCAACTGATGCTGTTGTTTCGCCTTCTGTCTCGAATTCAGCTCTTACACGCATCACTAGCTTGATCTCCTGACCCTCCTGGAAGGCGGTCTTTGAGTAAACGAAGAACTGACTGTCCCAACCTGCAAGAGCACCGTCGGCTTCAATTATGTTCTCTGCAGCACGGGCTACCTCCTCACTACGTAAATGAACCTTTGCGCAGTGGTTACTAGGATTGGTCGGGTCCTCAACAATTTCTGCTGGACCATCAAACTGAGCGGCACCTACTTCAGGGTCGCGGAACTCATGACACCAGAATGATACAAACTGTGGTTCACCGGGATCGTCTCCAGGTTCATCATCCTGTGCAAACATTGCACCGCTGCTGCATAAAAAGGCTGCAGCGAGTAGAGTAAAAAATTTTTTCATGTTTGAATTAGTTATTAGTTAATAAAAAGATGATAATTGATATGTTATGATATCGTTTTTAATTTATTCAGTCAGCTTTCCTTTTTATTCGCCCCTATTAATATATAATGTCAAAGTCGAATTAAAAAAACTCTTGTTAAATATAATGAACTTCTGCTTGCTCTTCATTGTTACTTTTCTTTTCCGATACATTCCCTTTGTCAAAAATTTATCAGGTGCTGATATGTTTTCAGGTGTTATATTTGGCAATTGTTCGTGCGTTTGTACGTTTTTTGCCCAAATTATACGCAAAAGTACTCATTATATTAACAACATTCTGTAATGTTTGTTACATATTCTTTAAACTTTGTTACCAGATCCCCCAATTTATTACATTTTTTAGTAAATTCATTAAAAATTGTTTCAAAAGCAACAATCTCAAAATGACTACTTTTACGCAATAACACTTTCTTCTTTTTCACGAAACATTTTTTCTCTTTTCTGTATGAAATCAATTGGGTTGCCGAGTTGATTCTTTTGAACTTAGTGTTTTTCCTATTGATATTATATGGTTATTGCCGTGACTTTTTATTTTCTTATCTTCTTTTATTCTTTAATTTTCTCTAATTCATATTTCATTACTTATGAGGAATTCTTATCACCAATGTAAATCCACTTTTCACTATTCACTTATTCCTATTACCAATGTAAATTCTTTTTTCACTATTCACTTATTCCTATTACCAATGTAAATCCATTTTTCACTATTCACTATTCACTTAATTTGACTTTTTTATTTTCGCAACGAAAACACAAAACGAAGACCGCTTTCGTCATTTTGCTCTGCTTTGATACTGCCACCATGAAGCAACACTGCGTTTTTTACTATCGACAAACCTAAACCTGTACCACCAACACTTCGCATACGTCCACGGTCAACGCGGTAAAAGCGTTCGAATAGACGAGGGAGATGTATGGCGTCAACACCAGTTCCGTTATCACTGAAGATGAAATGCCAATATCCCGATGATTCATGCGCTTGAAGCTCTATGATCGTCTTTTCTCCAGAGTAGTTTATGGAATTGTCAAACAGATTACGGAATATACTGTATAATAAGGCAGAATTACCTTTTACAAATACACTGGAAGGGAGGTAGTTCTTAAATACCATCGACTTCTTCTCAAGGGAAATACGCACATCATTCATAACTGTCGATACCAGTTCGTTAACGTCGGTCTTATGCATCTCTATCATCCCAGGGGCATAATCCATACGGTTTAATGTCGACAGGTCTTGAAGCAATGCCGATAAACGCTGAGCTTGGGCATGGCTTTTTTCTATAAACTGAGTTTTCTGCTCCGAACTTATATCCGGATTTTCCAGTATGGTCTCGGTGAAACCCAAGATGCTCGCAACTGGGGTCTTCAGCTCATGGCTTATGTTCTGGGTCAGCTCACGACGCATCAGTGCTTCTTTCTCCGACTGTTCTCGGCTGATGCGGTCATCCATCTTGCGCGAGTAACGGTGAAGTAAGAACGACAGACCTAACATCACTATTATTGAGAAGGTCAGCAGGTGCCAGTCGCTTGCTTCCTCAAAGGGCTGCAGATACTGGCGGTCGTAATCTTCAAACAGGATAAAGATAATGGCATAGCATAAGAAGATTATCATTACGCTGAAAAACATCTTCTTGCCTTCACTGACCTTTCTCATGAGTGACTTATATAATAACCGTAGCCTTGACGGGAGCAGATACAACTTCCGTAAATTCCTAATTTCTTACGGAGACGGGCGATGTTTACATCTATGGTTCGGTCAGTTACGATTACATCACAGGGCCAGATGGATTTTATCAGCTCCTGACGGCTGAATACCTTTCCTAAGTGAAGTATCAGCAGATGAAGCAACTCAAATTCTGTACGGGTTAACGACACTGATTCACCGTCAACGGATATGCTTTTCTGCTCTTCATCCAGACTGATTCCTTTGTAGGAAATCACATGGCGACTTTTTGTTTGATTTGAGGGTACTGAGCGGGAGAGAACTGCTTTAACTCTGGCTAACAATTCTTTAACTGAAAATGGTTTGGAGATATAGTCATCAGCACCTAAGCGGAAACCTTCTAATAAAGAATCCTCGCTGTCTTTTGCGGTTAGAAACATCACAGGTATTTGATAAGTTGATGCATCTTTCTTTAGTAACGACAATAAGTCAAAGCCAGACAACTCGCCCATCATTACGTCTAATAACATAAGGTCGAATAACGACAAGTCTTTGGTGAGGACTTCCTCCGCCGAAAAGGCGACGTCAACATCATAACCGAAAGACTGAAGATTCACGCTTATTATCTCACATAAGTCCGGCTCGTCATCTACTACGAGTATTCGTCTCTTTTCCATTTGATTAATGTGAGGACTTTCTTTATATGGGTACTAACCAGATGACTATAACTCTCTTCTTATCTTCTCGTTTTTTCAAAGCTTTGAGAATTTGGCCTCAACTACATTCACTACGTAGTCGCCTAAACGTTCACACTCATTCACCAGGTCGATATATGCGGTTCCTATGAAATAGTCGTATTTGTGATTTTGTATCTCGCTCATGTTTTCAAACTTATACTCGTCACGCAACGTATTTATCTCATTTTCTATGCGGTATGTTTCTTTCATCGACAAATCCTCACGACGGCCGTTAAGCACTACCTGCATCTGCTCTAAGGAGGATAATGTCAAACTCATTATCTTTTCGATGTTTGCTTTTTGAGTATCTATGAACTTCTCCTGGTTGTCGCGTACTCGTTTGAATATTCGGGCAATATTATAGCAAGAGTCTCCGATACTCTCAAGTTCGCTTATCTCACGCATCAGGTCATGTATCTTGCTCATCGTCTCTTCGCTTAGTTGAGCCTCACTCACTTTCTCAAGATATTTGGCTATCTCTATCTCCATGTTGTCACTGATATCCTCATATTTCACCACACGGTTATAGGTCTTCTCAAACATCTCGTCATCTGTCTCGTTCAATAGGCTTTGCACGAAACCGAACATACGGTGCATACGCTTGCCAAAGACTGTTATCTCTTGTTGAGCCTGATAGACTGAAATTTCAGGAGTCGACATCAGACCGCCTTCGATGTATTTCAGACGAACTGGCTCATTCTCATCGGCTTCATCATCTGTTCTCTTCTTGCCCTTGATTACTTTGCATACCAACTTCTCTATCTGAGGAATGAACCATATCAGGATGAAAGTGTTGATCACATTGAAGCAGGTATGGAACGTGGCGAGAACTACGCTGAGTTTGGCGGTGTTTGATGCAAACGAACTGTTCTCTTTGCTCATCTCTACGTCGTAGCCTACCAGTGAACATACGAAATTAACGAATGGCTTGAATATAATCAGAATCCAGAACACACCAAACAGATTGAAGAACATGTGGGCGAAGGCGGCGCGGCGAGCTTGGGTGGAAGCTGAGAGTGCGGCTAAATTCGATGTTACTGTCGTGCCTATATTCTCTCCCATCACCAAGGCGATACCCTGATATATCGGTAATGCACCACTCGAACACAATATCATCGTGATGGCCATCACTGCGGCGGACGACTGGCAACACATCGTCAGTATACCACCTATCACAAGAAATATCAAGGTGGTCCAGAAACTGTCCTTGTCGAAGGATTGAAAGAAGTCCAGAATAACTTGCTGTTCACCCAGTTTCATGTCCATGCCTGTCATTCGTAATGTGCCTAAACCGAGAAACATAAAAGCAAGACCAAAAATAAAATCACCTATGGTCTTATTGCGTTTGCGGTATATCAGAAACAATGCGATGACAAAAGCTGGCCATACAAGGTCGGTGATATTGAAGGCAAAACCGGCCGACATTATCCAGGCGGTTAGTGTCGTACCGATATTGGCGCCCATAATCACACTGATGGCCTGTGCCAACGTCAGAAGACTTGCGTTTACAAAAGATACGGTCATAACGGTTGTGGCCGTCGACGACTGAACTGCAGCGGTTACAAACATACCCGTGAACATGCCGGTAAAACGGTTTGTTGTCATGCGGCCTAAGATATGACGTAACTGTGGACCGGCCATCTTCTGAAGGGTGTCACTCATCTGCTTCATACCAAAAATAAGCAAGGCTAATGAGCCTAACAGCTTAAATATCAGCAGTAAGATACTTGGGGAGGATTCCATAATGATTTGTTATTAGTATTTTTCTATTGCAAAGGTAAATTGGATTAATGGGATTCTGAAATAATAACTGTTACGATTCTGTTACATTTGATGTTGCTGTACCATAACGTTATCTTTTAATATTTTAACGAAAAAAGCATAGTGTAACTCCTCGGGAGAACACCATGCTTTTGGCATTAGGGTTTTAATAATTCTTGTTTTAAAAATCTGATTTCCAGCTCATCTTCTAATATGACTGTTATAGTGTTGGATGTCTGAGACTTGATGGTGAAACGTTGGAAAACGTCACTTACTTCTGAAATATCCGACATTTCGGATTCCATCTCCTCACGCATCATATCCTCTAACAGTTTATAAAGACCCTCACGACTTTCATCCGAATTCAACACTTCTTTAATTTCAGGATCATCTGAACGTATGTCGGTCAAGGAGAATCCTGTGGATTTTTTGTCGAATTTGCAAAACATTCGGTCGCCCGTCCTTTGGTATGTGCCTGGAATCGTAAGGTTACAGTCTATATCCATTTCCTTAGAAGACACATGAATGGTTACAATGATATTGATAACGTTTTTGTTGAAATTTAAACAGAAGTCAACATCTACATTATCTTCCTCAATAAATGAGTTCATCAAGGTGTGGAATTCTCTGCTGGCAAGATAGGTTCCTTCCAATTGTTGGGCGTTTATGTTCTCAGATAACAAGGCCATTGTCAATAATATAAGGAATTTTCTCATAAATGTTTGGAACTAAGTGAAATATAACTATAATATGTTCACTTGTGGGACATCTCTTGATATGTGTCCTGAAAAACAATAGTCAAAAATTGTTTTTATATCAAAGAACAATCGATTTATCGTCTTTTTAAAAACTTTAAATCTTATATCGCTCATTAGTCCAGACCGAACAATAGACGTAAACCACTGTCAACACCGCTGAAGCCCATAAAGGCCATAGACAGCAAACCGGCAGTGATTAAGGCGAGTGGCATTCCCTTTACCGACTTTGGAACGTTGTTCAGCTCCATCTGCTCACGCAAACCGGCGAACACAACCATTGCCAAATAAAAGCCTAAAGCTGTGGAAATGGAGTAAACCATACCCTCTAAAAGATTGTAGTCTTTCTGAATCACTAAGATGGCAACACCAAGGATACAGCAGTTGGTCGTTATCAAAGGAAGAAACACGCCTAAGGCTTGATATAAGGCAGGAGAGACTTTCTTCAATACGATTTCTACCATCTGAACCAAGGCGGCTATCACCAGAATGAAAGCTATCGTCTGAAGATAGCCCAGACCATTCGGGTCAAGCACAAACTTCTGGATGCAATAAGTCACCAGGGTGGCGAGAGTCATGACGAAGGTGACTGCCATTCCCATTCCAGAGGCGGTCGAGACTTTCTTCGATACACCAAGGAATGGACAGATGCCTAAGAATTGCGATAAGACAACGTTGTTTACGAATATCGCGGTGATAAATATCAAGATGTATTCCATAATTATGCCTTTCTCATTTTGTTAACAATTGCAATTAAATAACCTAAGACGATGAAGGCTCCGGGAGCAAGTACGAACATCAGCATCCCACCGTTCTCACCTTGAAGGGGAATACCACTGATACCGAAGTCATCGCTCTTGAAGACAACGCCTGTGCCTAAAATCTCACGGCAGGCACCAAGAAGAGTCAACGCGATCGTGAAACCGATGCCGATACCAATGCCGTCGAATATAGACTCTACAGGTCCGTTTTTTGCGGCGAATGCCTCTGCACGGCCTAATATGATGCAGTTCACAACAATCAGAGGAATAAACAGACCCAAGGTGGCGTAGATTCCTGGAAGATATGCCTGCATAAGCATCTGAAGTATGGTCACCAACGAGGCTATCACCACAATATAGGAAGGGATGCGAACCTTGTCGGGTACCAGATTTTTTATCAAGGAGATAATCAGATTCGAAAGAATCAGCACAAAGGTCGTGGCTAAACCCATCGACAGACCATTGATGGCGGAAGAAGTGGTGCCTAATGTCGGACACATGCCAAGAAGAAGAACAAACGTCGGGTTCTCCTTGACTATTCCATTTTTTAATATCTTAAAATAACTCATGATTTTTCTCCTTTCTTTTTACTTTGAACTGTTACCGTAAACTGTGTCGTATGCATTTTGGATGGCCAAGAGGAAGGCGCGGGATGTAATGGTAGAAGCGGTGATGGCATCAACCTCACCACCGTCTTTGCTTACTGTGAAGTTGTTTTTCCCTGGATTCATTCCGATTATGTTGCCTTTACCGTCTTTCTGAAACCATAAGCCGGCTTTCGCACCAAGTCCTGGAGTCTCTGCGTGCTGAAGAACAGTATAACCCAGAATTGTGCCTTCCGGGTCAAAACCGACAAGAACCTCCAAATTACCGCCGAAACCGTTCTCACTAGTCTTGATGGCTTTACCCAAGGAGGTGCCGGAAGCGTCATTTACTGGATATACTGCAAACTGCTTTTCCTTTCCGCCTATCGTGGCGGTCATTGTCTCTTCAGGGGCTACCTGAACATCACCGCCACCCATTACTGCTTTGATACCGGCTGCAAGGTTGTCTGCATTGATCTTCTCTATCTGAGGAGCGGTCACACTGTTCACGTAGGCAAGTATGCCGCCTGCTATAACGGCGATCAGTGTCAGCACTATCACCATGTTTATTAAGGATGAACTGAGCTTTTTCATTTTTTGACTACCTCCCCGAATCGCTTTGGTTTAAAATAGTTGTTAATTAATGGAACGAAGGCGTTCATGATAAGGATAGCAAACGACATTCCCTCGGGATAGGCACCCCACGTACGGATAACTACCGTCAGGAAACCAATCGCGACTCCATATACTAGCTGACCTTTCTTCGACATTGGTGAAGTCACATAGTCGGTGGCCATGAAGATGGCGCCGAGCATCAGACCGCCGGATACCAGATCAAGCCAAGGGGCTGGATATTCAGGCTTTGCTAAATGTAGCAGACCGGCAAAGACGAATACTGTAGCCAATATGCTTACCGGGATATGCCACGTGATAATCTTCTTATATAACATATAGAAGAAGCCAATAAGAAGGGCTATTTCGCAGACCTCGCCCATACAACCACCGGTATTTCCCGTCAGCATCGACAAGAAGTCGGTGTTACCCAAATCGCTTGCGGCCTGAGCGGCTTGGTCTCCGCCTTTTATCACTTGCTTCATCAATGCAAGGGGAGTCGCGCCGGTCTCTGCATCTAAATTGAAAAAACCCATCATCGGTTTGGGCCATGTCGTCATCTGGACAGGAAATGATATCAACAAAAAAGCACGGCCGGCCAAAGCAGGGTTGAAAAGGTTGCAACCAAGACCGCCGAAGGTCATCTTTACTACGCCGATTGCGAAGATGGCGCCGATAACTACTATCCACAACGGAAGATTCGATGGAAGATTAAAGGCGAGAAGTACACCGGTCAGTATAGCAGAACCGTCTGTTACCGACGTGTCGCTGCGTTTAAGCATGTATTTGTTGATTGCCCACTCACAGAGAACGCAAGAGGCAACCGATACAAGGGTTACTAAAATCGCTCCCAGACCAAAATAAACGAAGGAGCAGACAAGAGCAGGCACCAGTGCGATAAGCACACCGTACATGTTCTTGCTCACGCTGTCGCCTGAGTGGACATGAGGAGACAAGGAAACTGTTAATTTATTCATATCTGTTTGATAGTGTTATGCTGTGAATGAATCACTATATCACTAAATATTAAAATGATATAATAAATAGGAAATAGTAAATCTTAAAATCGTATATTATTTTGCGTGACGGGCACGGATGATTCCCATTACTGTGCTCTTGCCCTGACGTATCAGATCCAGCAATGGACGATGGGATGGACACGTGAACTGACAGGAGCCACATTCTATACAGCTGGTCACGTCTTCCGACTCTGAACGCTCCCAGTTCTCTGCCTCTGCTAATTTCGACAGAAGGAATGGCTCAAGGCCCATCGGACAGGCATTTACGCATTTGGCACAACGGATACATGGCTGAACGGAGGCGCGTTTACTCTCTTTGTTGTTCATAATCAACACGCCGGAAGAACCTTTGCAAATCGGAACATCGGTGTTAAGCAATGCTTTGCCCATCATCGGACCACCGCCGATTATCTTTCCTGTATCTTCTGGAAGACCACCACACTCGTCAATCAACTGCTGCATCGGAGTGCCCATGCGGACCAACAGGTTACTCGGATGAGAGAGACTTTTGCCGGTAACGGTCACAATGCGCTCAAACAACGGCTTGTTCTTCATTACGGCCTCATAGACAGCGTAGGCGGTGCCTACATTCTGAATGATGGCACCAACGCTTACAGGCAATGCGGGGGGGGCTGGTACTTGACGCCTGATTACTGCGTCTATCAGCTGTTTCTCACCGCCCTGGGGGTATTTCACCTTCAACGGCACTACCTCTATGTTGGCGAACTTATGATATACATTGGCTTTTTCTGTCATCAGCGCGATGGCATCAGGCTTGTTGCTCTCAATGCCGATATAGGCCTGGTTCACATTCACTGCCTTCATCAGAAGGGCAACACCTTCCAATATCTCATCGGGATGCTCAAGCATCAGACGATGGTCGGCAGTCAAGTATGGCTCGCACTCTACAGCATTGATTATCACACAGGTGGGATGTGAGCCGGGGGGTGGCGACAGTTTTACATGAGTGGGGAAGCAGGCTCCGCCCATGCCGACGATTCCGGCATTCTTTATCTTCTCTATGATGTCTTTGGCTTCCAGCTCATAAACCTTGTCAATATGTACCAAATCGGGGCTGCGGTCAATGCTTTCCTCCCACTCATCACCTTCTACGGTGATGTAGACGGCGGGCTTGGCATAACCACTTGCGTCAACGACGGTATCTACTTTCAACACAGTACCTGATACAGACGAGTATATCGGGGCGGATACGAAACCACCAGCATCGGCGATTTTAGTTCCTACTTTCACCTTGTCCCCTTTCTTTACTATCGGAATGGAGGGAGCACCGATATGCTGACCCATTGGGAAGACAGCGACCTTCGGAAGACCTGCCGGCTTGATGGCCTCGCCTGAGGATAATTTGTTTTCGGCGGGATGAACACCGCCTATCCTAAATGTTTTCACAATTTTTTCTGTTTTCAGGGTTCTCTACTCTGGTTTTTCTCTCTTTCTGAATTATCACGTCATTCTGCAGCCGGTTTCTTTGACTTAAGAAGTAACTGCTGGCAGACGGGCATCAGGTCACTCAACGAATTATACGATTCGGGAGCATCTACTTTCTGGGTTGGCTTTCCGGGGTGGGGAAGGGGTGTTGATGCCGAGGGGGTGAGGAGCATCTGCTGGCAAACTGGCATAAGGGTGGAAGTGGGCTTGAATGGCTCAGATTTCACCGATGGCTTGGATGCTGGAGATGGCTTGTTCACGGATGGGGGCACTGCAGGTGACTTTGTCTCTGTAGAGGCTTTGGGCTTGAGAACAGGCATGTTCAAACCATAGATCACGCTCTTTGGACATTCCTGCTCACACTTACGGCAGTTACGGCATTTCGAAGGATCTATATATGCTAAGAAACTGTCAACATGGACAGCATCAAAAGCACATACTTTTACGCACTTCTGACAACCGATACAGGCCGACTTGCATGCTTTCATGGCAACGGCACCTTTGTCCTTGTTCATACAACGCACGACTACGCCCATTTTCTTCTTGCCTTTTACCTCACGCACTTCGATGATATGACGAGGACAGGCTTTGGCACAGGCACCGCAGGCAGTACATTTCTCGCTGTCAACTTCTGGAAGGCCTGTCTCCGGGTTCATTTTGATTGCGTCAAACTGACATTTCGACACGCAGTCGCCGCAACCAAGACAACCGTAGGCACAGCCCGTCTCGCCCATGCTTGAGGAATTCACCACTTTACAGCTGCGAACACCATCAAACTCCACCAGGCGGGGACGGTTTTCACAACTGCCGTTACATCTCACGATTGCCAACTTCGGAGTACTTGCCTCCACTTGCATGCCAAGTATCGAAGCTATTTTCTCCATGGTTGGCTGACCACCTACAGGACAGTTTAAGCCTTCTAAACTACCTGAGTCGGCGGCTTTTACGCAGGCGGCGGCTAAACCGCCACAGCCCGGAAAACCGCAACCACCACAGTTCGCACCTGGCAAGGCCTCTGTCACCTCACCAAGTCGGGGGTCTTCTTTTACTGCAAATTTCTTTGACAATAGGAACAGCACCAGTGCGGCTATCAGCCCTATTGCGCCTAAGACAAGTACAGCGATTAGAATTACGTTCATGATTGTTGATTTTTATTTTTTACGTTTTGGATTTTTCTATCCAGAATGTGAATCTGTTCATCAGCCTGTTTCGCAAAAGTCGTATGAGAAGGTAATAGACGGAAAGCGTCACAAGAATACTTACCATCACCTGTTGTTCAGACAGTGAAAATACATAAGTTCCGAATACCACGCATAATATGATTAATAGCAAGGGGAGGGTGAAAGCAATTATAACTGCATTACGACCCATTGATTTTGAGCCGCATACCACTACTTCATCGCCTACTTTATAGTCGTTTGAGGATACATTATATATATCTATCAGTTTTTCGGTACTTTCTGAAGAACAACACAACGACTTAGCTTCACAGGTACTGCAAGCCGAAGTCTGAAGAATCTTTACGCGTATATGACTACCGTCAATACTTTCTACGACACCATCATGTGATATCTTTTTTCCCATTAACGGAAAAAGTAGTTTTTTTTAGAAATATTTATGCAAATATAACATTTTTATGAAAAATAAGCAAATATTTCCTTTTTTTTTGATTATTTATTGTGCTTTTCATAATCCTTTTATTAAATTTGCACTGTAAATCCAATTTTTATAACAATCTTTTTAAAAATGTATTTTATGAAAAAAGTAGTATTTCTTGCTCTTGTGGCTTTCATGATGAATTGTGGCTTTGCTTTTTGTGCCAATAGCGACGGTTTTGGTATTAAGGCTAATCAAATGCAGACACGCAAAATTTATTATGTCGTCCTTGGTAGTTTCAATACGCTCAAGGATGCTAAACGTTTCAATTATCATGCGCCTGACGGATTGGAATGTAACATTTATAAAACGAGAGTAAAAGGGAAAATTGTCTACAGGGCATGCTGCAATGTCTTTAAGACTGCTAATGAAGCTCATGAGTGTGCCAGGGAAATTCAGAAATTTTATGGAATCAATGCATGGGTATGGCCATCTGAAGGAGTGGCTAACTGTGTCGTTCAGGAAACGGCTCTTAGCGGTGAACCGATTCCTGTCAGACCTAAATAATTGAATTGTCTGACTGAACTTTTACAAGTCCATGAATCCTGAATGAAACAGGGGTTTGTGGACTTTTTTATAGCCTTCTCCTTTTCATAAACGATTGACTACGAGCCGATGCTAGTAAACTCTGTCTTATAACTCCCTCTTGCAAATCTCTCTCTCTTTAAAATAGACTTCCTACTTGATATACCAGCATTGACATCAACCAGGCCAAACCGGTCGTGTAGCATATCGTGAACAATGACCATTTCCATTTACCTGACTCGTTCTTTATGGCTATGCAAGCGGGAATACAAGGCATATATAGAAGAACAAATATTAGAAAGGCGAATGCGGATAATGAGCTCATTCCGCTGTTGGCTCTTATCAGATTCGACAGACGGGCGTTTTCGGCGTCTGCATCATCTTCTTCTGCTGAGTCGCTACTGCTGCTGTATAGCACGCCCATAGTCGAGGCGACGATTTCCTTTGCACCTACGCCGGTTAATATGCTTACACCTTCTTTCCAACCCATGCCGCAGGGCTGAATAACTGGTTCAATCAGTTTTCCAATCCGGCCCATATAACTTTGCTCTATATGTGCCTCACTTTTCTGGGGGGCATCGCTCTGGGGAAAATAACTTAAGGCCCATACGATGATGGAGGCGGCCAGTATGGTCGTTCCCATCTTGGCTAGATATTGTTTGCCTTTTTCCCACGTGTGACGTAACACCGATTTGCCCGATGGCAGACGGTAGGGAGGTAATTCCATCACGTAGGGACTGCTCTCCCCTTTAACAACGTATTTACAGAGGATGTGGGCCATTAGGATAGACATCACGATTCCTGTTAAATAGAGCGTGAACAGCACCAAGGCGGAATGGGTTGGGAAGAATGCGCCGATGATGATGATATACACCGGAAGACGGGCTGAACACGACATCAGAGGTATTATCAGCATCGTTATCAGACGGGAGCGGCGGTCCTCAATGGTGCGCGTGCCCATGATTGCAGGGATATTACAGCCGAAACCCATAATCATCGGGATAAAACTCTTACCGTGCAAACCCATCTTATGCATGATCTTGTCCATGATGAAAGCTCCTCGCGACATATAACCCGAATCTTCCATCCAAGAGATGAATGCATATAAAATCATGATGTTGGGGAGAAAGACTATCACACCACCGACACCACCGATAATTCCGTCAACTAGTAAATCCTTCAACGGGCCGTCATTCATAAGGGTAGACACTTTCTCGCCTAACCAGCCGACAAAGGAGTCTATCCAGTCCATAGGATATTGCCCGATGTTGAATGTGCAGTAGAACATCAGAAACATTAAGGCCAGAAAGATGGGATAACCTATCACAGGATGGGTAACGAAGGTGTCAATCTGAGCGGTCAGTTTGCGGACGTATGTCTTCTTTTTTATAAAACATTCCTTTAATGCCCCCTGTATAAAACCGTACTTGGCGTCTGTTATCGCTGAGTCACTGTGCTCTTTAGTCTCTCGTAAGATGACAGACTGGCATCTCACAACTGTTGAGTGGATATCATCGTAATTGGGAAATTGCTTGCAAATCTCTATTACCTGACGGTCGTTTTCCAACAGTTTAATCGATAGAAAACGGGCTGAATAATTGAAGTGTGGCTCCGGGTTTTCGCGGATTAACTTTTCTACGGCATCGATGTTCTCCTCTAACAGGCGGCCATGATTGATGTGAATATGACGGGATTGCTTCTGACGGCCTTCATGCATCTCTATAATCGTATGGAACAGCTCTTTTACTCCTTCTCCTGTCCGTCCGACTGTGGGGACAATGGGAACACCTAATAACGAACCTAAGTGGCCGATGTCTAATTTGTTGCCGCTTGATAAAAATTCGTCATACATGTTCAGGGCCATAATCATCGGTACATCCATGTCGATAAGCTGAGTCGTCAGGTAGAGATTGCGCTCCAGATTCGAAGAGTCTACTACGTTGATTATCACATTCGGAGTCTTGTCGATGATGTGTCTGCGCACATATAGCTCTTCGGGACTGTAGGCTGACAATGAGTAGGTGCCGGGTAAATCTACAATCTTGAAATGATAGCCCTCAAAATCAAAGGTGCCTTCTTTGGCGTCAACGGTCACGCCAGAGTAATTGCCTACACGTTCATGGGAACCGCTGGCGATATTGAACAACGAGGTCTTGCCGCAGTTCGGATTGCCTACGAATGCAACGCTGATCTCATGACCGCGTTTCGAAGCTATCTGTTGCATGTGCTTGCGGCGGATATCAGGACAGTCGTCTATCGAGATACCCTGAAGATGGGGCTGGCTCGCTTCCCATCTGCGGGCTTCATCTTCGCTTACCACCTCTATCAGACTCGCTTCAGAACGGCGGAGGCTGATCTCGTAGTCCATCAGCTTATATTTGATGGGGTCGTTCAAAGGGGCATTCAGAACAACTTCTACTACCTCGCCCTTGATGAAACCCATCTCAACGATACGTTTTCGAAAGCCGCCATGACCGTTAACCTTAACAATCACACCGCTTTCACCGTTTTTAAGTTCACTTAACCTCATTGATTTCTGTTTGAATCTGCAAAATTATACAGATTTTTTATTTCTGGCAATACCCAAAAGTGAGTATTTAATGGTTTTTATATTGGATATTGCATCGTGCAACAATGAAGTGAACCATGCTGACGGATTAACACACGGCTGTCAATGCCAATAATTTCACGGTCAGGGAACACATCTTGTAGACGGGAGCTAACCAATGCGTCCTTTAATGGCTGATTATATGTGGGGAAGAGTACCGCATTATTGATTATCAGAAAATTTGCATATGTCGCTGGCAGGCGGTCGCCTTCATCATATATCGCATCAGGAAGCGGTAAACATATCAGACGATAGGGATTGCCTGCTAATGTGCGGAAGCAGGAAAGTTCTTCTTCCATCTTGTGCAATTCATCATAGTGAGGATCGTTGCTGTCATCGCAACTGACATAGACTATCGTATCGTTTGGACATAGCCTCGCCAACGTGTCTATATGACCGTCTGTGTCATCACCGAATAGGCGGCCGTGGTCTAACCATAGTATCTGGCTGGCGTTGAAATAACGGCGAAGATGGAATTCTATGTCTGACTTTGTGAACAGATTATTACGGTTTGGGGCGAGAAGGCATGAACTCGTGGTCATGATTGTGCCACGGCCGTCGCTTTCTATGCTGCCGCCCTCTAATACAAAATCATTATGGTCTATATAGGTTCCAGATAATATACCTGTCTCCCATAACGACTTGTTTATCTGATTATCATAGTTCGAGGCGAATTTCAACCCCCAGCCGTTGAACTGAAAGTCCATATATAAACGTTTGTCTCCTTCCTTGCAAGTGATGAAACCGTGGTCGCGCGACCATGTGTCATTGGTCGGAATCCCGATAATTTGGATGTTATCCAAACCGCTTAAGGTGGCTTCTGCCAATTCTGTGTCTTGCGCGACCACCAGCAATGGCTCATATCGGGTGATGGCTGTTGCCATTGCTCGGTAACAAGCTAAAACATCAGGTAAGATTGGACACCAGTCTGTCTGTCTGTGGGGAAAGGTCAGCTGAACGAATTGCTGACGCTCCCATTCGGAGGGGAAACGCATCGGATGTTAAAAAATATCAGTGATTTTTCTGTCAACAAATGGCCATGCTTTCACGTCTTTCTCTGCGATAGCTTCAATTTCTATCGGAGAGCCTAAAGGAAGGGCGGCTACGGCAAAAGCAGAACGGGCAGGGTAGGGCTCTTCAAAAAATTCACTATATACTTCGTTTACAGCGGAGAAATCATTAATGTCTGTCAGCAGAATGGTCACTTTGACAACATCTTTCATGCTTAGTTCTGCCTCTTCTAAGATGCGACGGATGTTTGTCAACGACTGACGGGTCTTACATTTGATGCAACCTTCTTTCATTTCTCGAGTTTCAGGGTCAATGGGAAGTTGGCCGCTTACATAAACTCTCAGACCAGATTCCACTGCCTGGCTGTAAGGACCAACGGCTGCTGGGGCTTTTGTTGTCTGGATTGCTTTCATTGTTTCCTTTTGTTTATATTTTATAATGAAGAATAATTAATTAAGTTTACATTTATATGGACTTTCTTAGTGTGTGTGTCTGAAAGCCGTTTGAATGGTCACTGAAGAAATTTGAGCCTGTAATATATAATGTGTGTCCTCCATCTGACGGTCCTCTCGCCTTCTCATCTTCTTGTCTTCTCGCCTTCTTTACCAGTTAGCAACTGTGGCATTAAAGATTTGATCCACAATCTCGTCAATTAATTCCTGAACCAGCCCCTCCTGAACTGCATTCAATTGTTGCGATGAGTCATATTCAGTGGTGGCACTGAATGTCTTTTCAAAGTCTTCGCTGTGATTGGCGTTGTTTGTGAAACGAACGTTTACGGTCATCTTTAACTGGGTCTGAGCTGAAAAACCGTCACTGCTTATAGCTTTGTTCAGCTGGGAATACTCGGTAATCTCACCAGCCAGTTGCATGTCACCGTTACGTTGAAGCACTTGAAGCTTGGTCTTGTTTGAATAGGCATCACTCAGACTGTTATAAAACATGGCTTCCATTGGAGCCCAAACGTATGCACAACGGATTGGGAACTTCTCAACCGAGATGCTCTTCGTTAAATTGTAGTTCACACTCGAACCGTTCAACGATATACTTACCTTGCAGCCAATCAATAATAGCGACATGGCGGCTGAGATAAGGATCCTTTTGAATTTTAACATATTTGTTTTGATAGTCTGCTTGGAATTTGTTTTGGATAATAAATAATTCATTTATCATTCCTCTTTATTCAAGCCAAATTTGATGATTTTTCTATATAGGGTACGTTCGCTGATGCCTAATTCCTGAGCGGTTTTCTTGCGGTTATAGTTATTACGTTTCAATGATTCTCGAAGACGCTGTTTATACTGCTCCTCCATCGTCAATGGCATCTCGTCAACATATTCCTTGGCATATTCCACATCAACGTGTGAAGATGGGGTATCTGAAGAAGGGGCTGGATTGATTCGTATGTTTTGAAAGTCGGGCGAAGGATGATTATAGTCTGGATACATCATACCTTGGTTGGGAATCTGAATGTCTTGATGGATTATGGGGTCTTTGCGTGGTGTATGTCCCATGGCTAGATCATTCACCATCCTTTTCAATTCCTGAATCTCTTGGCTCAAGTGAACAAGTTGACCCAAAAGTAATTCTCGTTCGTTGGCATAGCTATGCCTGTCGCCGCCTTCTTGTTTGATTACTACGGGAAGATTGTTCGGAGAGCTGTCGTCTGTGACATGGTAGGTCGATAAAATCTGACTGCTTATCTCACGTTCACGGGAGGTGATGCTCAGATTTTCAACGATGTTACGCAGCTGACGGATATTTCCTGGCCATTTATAATTCTTTAAAAGTTCACGTGCGTCTGATGTCAGACGTAAGGGCTCTATACGGTATTTCTCTGCTATCTCTGAAGAGAATTTACGGAATAGCAGGATGATGTCATCACCGCGTTCTCGGAGAGGTGGTACGCTTATCGGTATCGTGGCCAGTCGGTAATAGAGGTCCTCACGAAACTTGCCTTCCTTGATCGCTTTGCTCATCTTCACGTTTGTTGCGGCGATGATGCGGACATCGGTCTTACGGATTTCACTGCTGCCCATACGGATGAACTCACCGGTCTCTAACACGCGGAGTAGCTTTACTTGAACTTCAAGAGGCAGTTCTCCTACTTCATCTAAAAACAGGGTGCCCTTGTTGGCGGTCTCAAAATAACCGGCATGATCGGATACGGCACCGGTGAAGGAGCCTTTGGTGTGGCCAAACAGCTCTGACTCTATCGTGCCGCTTGGGATCGAACCGCAGTTTATTGCGAAATACTTCTGATGCTTGCGGGATGAATTGTCGTGGATAATTTTCGGAAACACTTCTTTGCCAACACCATTCTCTCCTTCTATCAACACCGATAAATCAGTGCTCGACACCTGAATAGCTATGTCAAGGGCACGGTTCAAACCGTCGGAATTGCCTATAATCCCATATCTCTGTTTTATTGGCTGCAAATTCTCTGTGTTCATTGATTTTTTATATGCTTTTATAAAACTAAAATAATAACTTGAATCATTTTTGTCGCTGTTTGAGATGTGCCGTCCATATGTGTATCGTCTCGACTTATTGTCTTCTTGAAAAACGAGGCAACTTGTTTTTTAAACCATTACTATAACCCTACATAAGGATTGTAGTGCATCTCGTATTCTATGGTGGTTGCTTCGCCGTGACCAGGATAAACCACTGTGTCGGGGGGAAGGTTATAAAGTTTTGTTTTGATGGAATCAATAAGCGTGGCATAGTCGCCTCCAGGTAAGTCCGTACGGCCTATACTCATCTGAAATAGGGTGTCACCACTGATTAACAGTTTGTTTGCTGAATTATAAAAACACAGACCGCCAGGACTGTGGCCTGGGGTCCAGATCACTCGCAGTTCCTCTTTGCCTATTTTGAGTATGTCACCATCCGACAAACCTTCTCCTATGGCATTTGTATAACTGTAGTCTAAGCTTGACGCCACTTGTTCACCGAAGAACATGGCAACTTGGGAACTAAGTGATTTATAGAGTGGATAGTCATGTGGAGAAGCACTTGGTTTCAATCCCATATTTCTTAATGCAAATTGATTGCCAAACACATGGTCTAAATGCAAATGGGTATTTAGCAACTGAGTCACATGAAGCCCGTTTGTTGTCAGATAGTGGGTTAACTGATCCCATTCTGACTCACTCCAGCAACCACAGTCTATCAACGCACTTGTACCGCTGTCATCGCTTAGTACGTATGTGTTAACACCTACTGGATTGAATATAAAACGTTTAATGCGTATCATATCATTAGACTTTTTGTGTTTCTTATTGTTTGAATAAATCTGCTATTTGTAGGGACTTGATTGGTGCGTGTCCGAAAACCATCCGCTTGGTTCCTGAATAAAATAATCAAAAGATAATTGTCTGACGGGTGGCTCATTGCAATGCGGTGAAAAACAGCAATTTGCTAATTAATGGAGATACACCGTCTTATAAAATATCTATCGTCTTTAATTCTAGTCTTCTCGTCTTCTTGTTTCTTGCCTTCTTGTCTTCTTGTCTTCTAGTCTTTATCAAAAGCATATTAACTAGTTTTTTCACTTTTTACTTATTATTTTTATTCTTGATAGTGACATGAACGATTTTCTTTTCCGAGAAATATGGCTCACTATAGAAGGAGGATATATCCCAAATTGTACAAAGACGACGGATTTCTCGCAACTCTGTGTCTAATGAACCGCCTTTTAAGGCAAGTATACCGTTGGGAAGAACATTGTGTTGGGTGGGTTTGATGTTTTTGCCGACACAACGGACCAGGGCGGGAAGAGACATGGCTGCACGGCTCACAACGAAATCGTATGTGTAACCTTTTAATTCCTCACCACGGCAATGGCTGAAACGGACATTCTGCAAACCGATCGATTCGCTTACCGAACTGGCTACTTTCAGTTTTTTACCCACACTGTCGACCAAATGAAAATCAACATCTGGAAACATAATAGCCAAAGGGATACCCGGAAAACCACCACCACAACCAAGGTCCAAGACAGAACTGCCAGGCCTGAAGTTGATTACTTCTTTGATTGAGAGGCTGTGAAGGACATGATGCTCATATAAATTGTCTATGTCTTTGCGGGAAATCACGTTGATCTGTTCGTTCCATTCTTTGTATAATTCAAACAGCGAAGTGAATTGGGATTGCTGAATGGAACTTATGTCTGGATAATATTTCAGGATCGTATCCATGGCGGGTGGTTTAAGGGTTGATGGTTGTCAGGTCTTCCAACTCTTTATACGAGAATTTTAACTCTATCTCGCCGGCACTGAAAGGGGCTATGCTGTAACTGCCGTAAAACAACAATATACTGTCTTTCTCTAATAATATCTGAGGGATTTCATCTAATTCCTGAACATCATTTAATGCCAGTTCGGATTCGCTTAATATGTATTTCTTCTCTAATAGACGAGCCTTGATTCGAGACATCAGCATGGGGATATTCTTGGAAGGAATTATCTTTCCAACACGGATCATACTGCCGTCGGTCAACGAAAAATTATAACAATTGGTTATGGTGCCGGGGTGGGCACCGCCTGTGTATATCGAAGACGAAAGACGGACGCAGAGAATTGTGTCGCTCAAACCAAAATAACTGTCTGCATAGAGTCGGTAATAGAGGGTGTCTGTCAGTTCTGTGGAATCATATATCGGAGATAAGACATCGCTGCTGTCGCTCGAGAGTAAGTTTTTTTCACGTAAGTTCGACAATAGTTCCGACATGTTGCTCTTCACCAGATGTTTTACTATACTGTCGGTTGGCTCATCTTTGTAATCACTCGTTATTCCATTGACAATAAAGTTGTTGATGTTCTTTACAATGCGTTGTTCGGTTGGCTCGTCCGATTCACTGCTCAGCTGCGACAGACGAACCTCGGATATCAAGTCTATATGATAGTGTGCTAGAGAGTCTTGATATGTCAGACTGTCTGAACAACTATAGGAACATACCTCAATATGGTGCGTTTTTTTACAACTTAAACCCAACAATAAAATTGTTAATATCAAGTATGTGTTGCGTAATTGGGTCATTTGCAATTTGTTATAAATAAATCTCGGTTATCTTGCTTTTCTTTTGAGGAAATTAACGCAAAGATAGCATTTTTTTTTCGCTTTTAAAACGGAATAACAAAACTTTTTTGTAAATTTGCATGATATTTTCATTTTGGAGTTTATTCACCTTGATATGGCATCTAAATACTATCAACAACATCCCGAAAGGTCTGGCTTCGCTGATGCTGGATTGATGATTGCTTTTGCCGTCATTGTTGTCACTGCATTAAAGCTTTGGATGTACGGTATTACTGTCGTCACTCTTGCATGGCTTGCTGTATCGCTTGTCTATATTGCGGTGGCGGCTGCCACTAAGCCAAGAAATCCTGTCAGAACTGGATTTACGGCTTTTTTTATGCTCCTTTCTATTGTTGCTGTTTATGCTTCTTTTCAATACGATTATCCCCTCTCACCAAAAAGAGAGTCTAATATCAGAGCTGAACAGGATGAGATGAACAATAAAAATGATGTGCAGAACAATGTCCAGGTGGAGACGCCCAGACCTGTTGTGGTTGAGACGGATGTCGTTTCTGAAGATGAGTCTAAGTTTGAGGAGGTTGCAACCAATTATCATAACAATGACTATCCTGTGGAGGATACACAGGAAATGACCCAAGATGAAGAGGAAGATATTGAACTCATTGACTTGAATGAGGATAATAATGCCGATATATCTAGTCCGGATATTAACAATGATAGGGATTTTGAAGAGCCGGTTCAACAACAAACTACTGAACAGTTCGATGAGTCTTTCAAATAAGTTGAGTGAAGATGAAATAAGTACTTGGTAATGTGTCCTTTTAAGTACGAACTTTATAAAAGAATGTTCGCTTTCTGATGCAGCTGTAGTCTTCTTGCTTCTCGTCTTTTTGTCTTCTTGTCTCCTTTAAAACGAAGTAACTTATTTTTATACTATTACTAAGTGATTTTTTAGATAATTTTTTGTTTGTATGGCTGATAAAATGAAATGTCAACATTGTGGAAAGTTCTTTCAGAAAGACGCTACTCACTGCCCTCATTGTGGTGAAGCGGTGGATTTGAAAAGATTAAAAAGAAAAAAAATCATCAAATGGCTGATTGTTTTGGCGCTTATTGCTATTGCGGCGACCGTGGCTTTCTTCCTTTTACATAAAACTAAGGCGGACATGATTAAGTCCGGACTTACTGAAGAGCAGTCTTGGGATCTCATCTGCCAATATAGAGACACCAATGAGCCTGACTCTCTTGACGGGGCTCTTCAGAGATATGCAGATGAATATCCTAAAGGTGAACATGCCTTCGATGTCAAAACGCTTAAGGAAAGATTGAGAAAAGAGGCTAAGTTGTGGCAGAAGGTCGAAGAGGGGGGATCCCAGAAAGAGGCTGTCGAGAAATATCTCTTTGAATATAAGGAGGAAGGATTCTTTTTCCTTAGGGCTATTGCTAAGCTCGACTCCATCACATTCTTCGAAAAACAAGAGCTTAACACCGTTGAGGCTTATCAGGAATATCTCGATCAGTATCCTGATGGGGTTTATATCGAGAATGCAAAGCAAAACCTTGCAAAACTCGATGCTGTACCTCTGACTGATGCGGAGGAGGAAGGAGCTAAAGAAATTATTCTGAAACATTTCAAGGCACTCGAAAACAACGACACAACATTGGCTAAGTCTACGGTAGCAAACAACATGTCTTCTTATCTCGGAAAAAAACCTTGCTCTAAGAAGGATGTCGGAGTTTATATCCGACATATGTATGAGGTTCCTGGAAGAACGATATCATTTGACGTCTCTGATTTCTTTATAAAGAAAATGACGGCTTTTGAGGGAGGAGACCCTATTTATAATGTTTCATTCACACTGCATGAGGAGATGAATAAGCCAAACAAATCAGCTCTCGACGACGAGACTTCAAAGACTTTCAAAGGAACGGCTATCATTAACGATGATATGCTCATCACATCGCTTCTGCTGGAATGATCCTCTCAGTCTGCTAAGATAAGCCGTTTTAGTCTGGAATCATATGCTAAAACGGCTTTTATTCTTCATTTTTCATTCTTCACTCTTCATTTCCTTCTCTTTTGCCTCCGTCTTCCATGTTGATTGTCGGCCATCCACTGAGTAAATACACTTTTCACTCTTCACTTTTCGCTTTTCACTAAAAATTCTTCATTCTTCATTCTTCATTTATAATGGTCGTCTGTATTGCTGAAAAACCAAGTGTGGCTAAAGATATCGCCCAGATTATTGGGGCTACACAGCCAAAGAACGGATTCTATGAGGGTAACGGCTATCAGGTCACTTGGACGTTCGGACATCTTTGTGAGTTGAAAGCTCCAGGGGATTACACCGATGCGTGGAAGAGATGGTCTTTCACCGCGCTGCCTATGATTCCTCCAAGATTTGGAATAAAGCTTAAGGAGGATGAAGGTATCGTTAAGCAGTTTCAGATAATCAAAACAATTATGTCACAGGCTGACTACATCATTAATTGTGGCGATGCGGGACAGGAAGGGGAACTTATCCAAAGATGGGTAATGCAGAAAGCGGGGGTTAAATGCCCCGTAAAAAGACTTTGGATTTCATCTATGACGGATGAGGCGATCAGAGAAGGGTTCCAAAAACTCAAACCACAGCAGGATTATCAGAATCTCTATATGGCGGGACTGAGCAGGGCTGTCGGAGACTGGCTGCTCGGAATGAATTGCACCAGACTTTATACTTTAAAATATGGCGGGGGAAGTCAGGTGCTGTCTATCGGAAGAGTACAGACGCCAACATTGGCACTGATTGTCAGACGACACGAAGAGATTCTCAATTTTAAGCCTGAGCCGTATTGGATACTTTCCACTGTATATCGCGAAGTCCTTTTCCAGGCGACTAAAGGTAAGTTCACATCCAAAGAGGAGGCGCAGAACGCTCTGGAGACTGTCAGAAACGAGCTTTTCGAAATCACTTCCGTGGCTGTTAAAGATGGGACGGAAGCACCGCCTAAACTCTACGACCTGACATCTTTACAGGTGGATTGTAACAAAAAATTCGGATTCTCTGCCGACCTCACGCTTAATCTTATACAGGGACTCTACGAAAAGAAATACACAACTTATCCAAGGGTTGACACCACCTTCCTTAGTGAGGATATCTACCCGAAATGTCCGGCTATACTTAAAGGATTGAGGGGATACGAGACGCTCACTGCACCTTTGCCAGACAACAACTTGCTGAAGAGAAAAAAGGTGTTCGACTCATCTAAAGTCACCGACCACCATGCAATCATTCCCACTGGGCAGCCGGCTGTCTATCTTTCTGATATGGAGAAAAAGGTGTACGACCTCATTGCGAGGGCTTTTATTGCTGTTTTCTATCCGGATTGTAAGTTTCAGCAGACTACTGTGTTAGGACAAGCGGGGAATGTGGAATTCAAGGCTACTGGTAAAGTCATTCTTGAGCCGGGATGGAGAGTGGTCTATCCGAAAACGAATAATGCGGATGCTTACGACAACGAGCAGAAAGGACAGGATAACAAGGAGCAGACTTTGCCTGCTTTTGTTAAGGGGGAAAGCGGACCGCATGTACCACAGCTGATGGAAAAAATGACGCAGCCGCCTGCATACTACACGGAGGCCACACTGTTGAGAGCTATGGAGACTGCGGGAAAGACTGTCGATAATGAAGAACTCAGAGAAGCGATGAAGGAAAACGGAATTGGAAGACCGTCAACAAGAGCAGCTATTATTGAGACACTTTTCAAGAGAAAATATATCAGAAGGGACAAGAAGAGAATCGTGCCGACGGTCACGGGGATTCAGCTCATACATATTATCAACGAGGAACTCCTTAAGAGTGCCGAACTGACCGGACTGTGGGAAAAAAAACTAAGGGAAATCGAAAAAGGAAAATACGATGTCACAATTTTTATTGATGAGCTGAAACAAATGGTCGCTAACATCGTACATAATGTCATGACGGATAGCTCAAACAGGAAGATTGAAACGGTTCGTGAAGAAAAGGAGGATAAGCAGAAATCGGATAAAAACACACAAGATATAAAGCAAAGCAAGGGCAATAATAATGTGGCGGGATTTCAGCCAAGAACAAGAAAAACAAAGAAGAAAACCGGAGATAAAGCACCGAATGGCAATAAGGTGGCTGACAATAAGGATGACAAGGGGATAAATAAGGAAAATGACAGTTCTAATGATGGAACTGTCACTTTAATAAATAATCACAGAAGTTCTGACAACCAGCATGTTAATGACGAATGGGTTGGATTGAAATGCCCCGTTTGTGGAATCGGACAAATCATCAAAGGAAAAACTGCTTTCGGATGCTCCAGGTGGAAAGAGGGATGTAACTTCAGACGGCCTTTCTGATCACTCGTAGCGGATGGCCTCTATCGGATCCATACGGGCGGCTTTCTGGGCTGGGAAATAACCGAACCCGACACCTATCAGCGTACATACAGCAAACGATACGAGAATCGACCAAAGGGGAATCGTGGCGGGCAATCCAAAAGATGAGCATAATAGTGTGCCTAACCAGCCAACTAGCACGCCTAGGACACCGCCAGTCAGACTTATCAGTATCGATTCAATCAGAAACTGATTGCTGATATCTAAGCCACGGGCTCCTACCGACATGCGAAGACCGATTTCTTTCGTCCGTTCAGTCACTGACACAAGCATGATGTTCATGATGCCGATGCCGGCTACAAGCAGCGAGAAGGCGGCGGCTACGACAAGGATGATGGTGATGGTGTCCATCGTCGAAGACATCGTCTCCATCATTTCCTGCTGACTGCGGATTGTGAAATCATCAACGGCTTCACCTTTCAGTTCGTGCGACTCGCGGAGAATATTAGTAAGCTCATTTATCGCATCGTCCGTGAGCTCCTCTGTTATTGCCGAGCAGTTTATGGATGAGTAATAGGTCTGAGCCAAGATACGCTTCATCACCGTCGTGTAAGGTGAGATCATCACGTTGTCCTGGTCCATTCCCCACGAGTTGTAACCTTTTGATTTCAATATGCCTACGATTCGTAAGGGGATCGATTTGAAACGGATGGTCTTCCCTACAGGGTCACCACCGTCAGGGAAGAGCTCGTTTACTACTGTTTTACCTACAACACATACTTTGGCGCTTTTACGGATGTCGTCTTCTGTGAAAAAGGTGCCGTCTTCTATCTTCCACAGACGGATGTTCAAATAGTCAAGACCTACACCGTAGAGGCTGGTCGTCGTGTTGTTGGCACCATAAATGGCTTGACCGGAAGAGGTCACCTCCGGAGATACGTAAGTCACGTATTTTTTGTTACGTTCTATCAACTCATAGTCTTTCTGTTTCAAGGTCTGCATAGCGGAAGGATCCTGACGAACACCGCCACGGGTTTCAGCGCCGGGACGTATCGTGATTACGTTTGTGCCCATCTGAGATAAATTGGCACGGACGCTCTCTTTCGAACCCTGACCTATGGCCATCATGATAATCACGGCTGCCACACCGATGATGATACCAAGCATGGAAAGAAATGAACGAAACTTATTGCTGAAGATGGCACGGATGGCCACCTTGAATAAATTTAATATGCTCATAATGCTAAGCTGTATGCTTCGTGTTGCTATTCAATATATATATAAATCGTGTGTAATCTTAAGCAAATTTACCATAAATCATTAAGCCCATTATACCCATTAAGCCCATTCAACCCATATAAAAACCGTCCAACCGCATAACTGCAAATCTTAATCGTCCTGGGGAATAGGCAATGCGGCTAAAGCGTCTGCGGCTGAGAGTATGTGCGGGTTGATGGTGTCTTCACGTACTTTACCGTCGCGGAGGTTTATGTTGCGGGAGGAATATTGGGCGATTTCGGGGTTGTGGGTAACGAAGATGATGGTTCTGCCTTCAGCATGAAGTTTCTGAAACAACACCAGCATCTCAAATGAGGTACGGGTGTCAAGGTTACCTGTTGCCTCATCGGCAAGGACTACGGCGGGGTCGTTCACCAACGCACGGGCTATTGCCACTCGCTGCATCTGTCCACCTGACATCTGATTGGATTTGTGCTCCAGACGGTCGCCCAGACCTACTGCCTCAAGCGCTTTGATGGCGGCGGCGCGACGCTGTGCGGCATTGTATTTTTTATTGTACATCAGGGGAAGCTCAACATTCTCAACCGCTGTGGTCTTGGGCAAAAGATTATAACTCTGAAACACAAAGCCGATTTTCCTGTTACGCAGTTTGGCGCGTTGTGACTTCGACATCTTACGCACTGGAGTGCCGTCTAAGTAATATTCTCCTTCTGTTGGGGTGTCTAAGCAACCTAACTGATTCAACAAGGTGGATTTTCCGGAGCCTGAAGTACCTTGGATGGTCACAAACTCACCCTCATATATCTTGAACGTGATGCCACGAAGGGCTTTCACTACTTCATTGCCTACTTTGAAATAGCGTTTCACATTCTGAAGTTCTATCACTACTTTTCGTGTATCATCCATGGGGCTGTTCTCTTTTTGCCTTTTTAGGGATAGATGAATAGATAACTTTGTGCGGACTTACTTTATGTATGTCCGATAAAGAAAATTATGCACAGATAAATGATGAATTTTAGTTCATTTTTGTGACATTATCGGGGACCGCTGCCACCTGGACGACCGCCACCGCTGTTACCGCCAGGACCGCTGCCGCTGTTACCGTCAGAACCGCCCTGACCGCCGCGACGTTGCTGCCTGTTCGGACGACGTGGCATGAATGGGTTGTTATTGCCCTGACCCTGACCCTCTTCCGACATCTCTTCCATTGGAAGAACAAACTCAGTGATGATTTCATCACCTTCTTTCAGACCTGACAGTATCTCTGTGCTGGAACCATTGCTGGAGCCGGTCTCTACGGCTATGGCCTTAAACACGTTTCCTTCCTTTTTCCATACTTTCTTCATCCCGGGACAGTCTTCGATGCTTTCGCCGTCCATAAGCAAAGTTTCGTTGGGACTGAAACGCAAGGCTTTGGAAGGAACTGACAACACGTCAAACTTCTCCAATGTGTATATCGTCACATTGGCGGTCAAACCGGGTTTTAGCTTCAAGTCGTCATTTGGTGCGGATATCACTACTTCGTAAGTGACCACATTGCTCTCGGTTGTGGCTTCCTGGCGCACCTGGGTCACACCGCCCTGGAACACATCCTCTGGAAATGCGTCTACGGTGAACGTCACACGCTGACCCTCTTTCACACCACCGATGTCGGCTTCGTCTACTTTGGCAATAACGCGCATATCTGTCAAGTCCTGAGCCAGGATGAACAACGTGGGGGTCGTCATCGATGCGGCTACGGTCTGACCTTCCTCTACTTCTTTGCTTAACACGATGCCGTCAATAGGGGAGGTGATGGTGGCATAGCCTAAATTCGTGTTGGCTTTCGACACGTTCTGCTTCTGAACCTCTACCTGGTTACGGGATTGGGCTGACTCGCTCAGGGTCTGGTCATACGACAACTGTGCTTTTGTCAAGTTCTCAATGGCTTGATTATTGGAAGTGCGGGTCGAGTTGTAGCTCTGTTGGGAGCTGTTAAGGCTCTGGGTGGCATTGTTCAGACTCTGAACGGCGTTGTTGTAGCTCTGAAGGGCATTGTTCAGTTGAGACTGAGCCTGCTCGTAGTCATTTGCTGAAATCAGACCGCGCTGGAACAATGTGCTGTAACGCTGCATGTTCGACTGGGCGATGTCAACGTCTTTTTTGGTGTATTCTACGTTTTTCTTAGCATATTCCACATTCTTCTTAGCCAGTTCAAGGTTGTTGGCGGCTATCGACAAATCTTTATTCGATATCTCTAAGTTGTTGCGAATCAAATCAAGATTCTTGGCGGCTGCATCAACGCTTTTGTCCTGATAGGCGGCGGAACTGACTGCACTCGACAGGTTGCTTTCGGCCGACACCAGCTCCGAATTAAGATTGGTCCGGTCTAGCTCTGCCATCACGTCTCCTTTGCGAACATAGCTGTTGTAGTCAACGTATATCTTACTGATGATTCCCGACACCTGCGTGCCGACTTCTACTTTGGTTACAGGCTCTATCGTTCCAGTGGCGGTGATGCTTGTCGAGATGTTCTGTTTCTCAACTTTGGCCATTGTGTAGGTCACTTTCTGCTCTTCTTTACATCCAACGGACAGCAAAAGCAGTAGAACGGCTAAACTGATGTTTGTCAATGATTTCATTATGGTGATATTTTAGTTTTGTATATATTTGTATATAAATGTCTTCTTTTTGTGAATTATTTTTTGTGTTCGTGTTCTCTAACTGATGCGAAACAGCCATCTCTAATTCTTCATTCTTCATTCCTCATTCCTCATTCTTCATTCTTCATTCCTCATTCTTCATTCTATAACTCCAGCTTGTAACCCTCGTAGAAACGGAGAAGCGCTAAATTCAACAATGCAGTGTATTTGGCCTGAAGAAGCGACTGACGGGCTTGAATCAGATTGTTCTTGCCGGTCAGCAGCTCTGCGATGTTTTTTAAGCCTACTGAAAACTGGGCGTCAAGTAGCTCCCAGCTTGCCTCCTGGCTCGACAAATTCGATTTCGAGTAGAGATATTGTTGCTGGGCATTCTTGGCATTAAGCCAATAGGTCTCTATCTGGGAATATAGCTCCTGCTCTGCATTCTGAAGGTCTAATTCGCTTGACTGCTGGGCAAGTTTGGCCTTTGTCACATTGGTTTTGTTTTGCTTACCATCGAAGATCGGTACAGAAACCGACAGACCTATGGTGTTGTTCATGTTGTTTTTCAACTGGCGGAATATCGCTAGGTCGCTTGCGCTGCTGTTGCTCGAACCTACACCGGCTGTCAGGCTTATGGTGGGATAATAACCGCGTTTGGCTATGTTTAGGTCTATCTTCGACGATTCGATATTCAGCTCTGCCTCGCTGATCTCAGGACGGTGAATGCGGGCATGTTGATACACTTCCTGCTTCGAGGGAAGGGGACTGAGCACTTTACTGTCGTCTATCGCAGGAACGGCAACGTTAAATTCTTCTAACATCACTAACTCAAGAAGCTGCTTCAACTGAAGTTTCGTGTTCGACAATGAGACCTCTGAATTCACCACGTTATATTCATCCTGGCTCACTTGGGCTTCCATCTGAGCCAGGTCGGCTTTGGCTAAACTGCCTACATCTACCATCACCTTGGCACGGTCGCGCTGTACTTGGGAACTTTCTAAAATCTCTTTGTTCACCTTCACTGCCTCTTCTTGATACAATATCTGAACATAATACTGTATGATCTGTTCCTGTATCGTGTTAGCGGTCTGAGATACGCTCTCCTCGGCTATCTTTGTGTTCAATTTGGCACGCTTCACGTTCTGACGGTTGATGCCCCCGTTCCATACCTGCCAGTTGGCGTTGATGCCGTAACTGCCGTTATAACTAACCTCACGGGATGAGGTCGTAAAGGTACCACCGCTAAGGTTTACGGTCGACTCACTGAATGGACGCCACGATACATTCTGGTTTGTCGAGGCGGATAAGGTGGGCCACAGCCCTGCACGCGACTGCTCGTAGTCTGCTTCAGCCTGCAACTTCGACAGCTGAGATTTCTGAAGCTGGATGTTATGGCTCAATGCATAATCTATGCAGTTCTGCAATGTCCATTCGGAATGAACAGACTGACTTGTCACTGGCAACACGAATGAATAACAGAATAGTGTGCTTAAAGTGATTCTCTTGATGATAGAATACATAATTTTGGGGTGTATGAAGTCATAATAAACGGAAACAGTTGGTCTGTAAGCCGGGTTTTGTCGCTATAGCTGCCACCGATTCTGGATGAAAGACTATAGCTGTCTGTCATTTATCTGCGGTGTGTTGCCACATCGCGTGAGCGTTCTACCCCTTGGCTGGGAAGGGCTACCGTTATCAGACATCTATGATGTCAAGCGCCAATATACATGAACTTGCAGCTCCCAAGATGCACAGCCGGCATGTCACCATACCGCTGGTGGGCTCTTACCCCACCTTCTCACCCTTGCCTCGCATATGCAAGGCGGTTCTTTTCTTCTGCATTACTCAACCCTCACGGACTCCTTCTGATTAGGAAGTGGGATGCCCTTGGCTGCCCGGACTTTCCTCTGACTCAATGCAAGTTTAATTTTGACAAGGGTCAGCGACAGACCGTCCAACTGATTCCGTATCTTTTGATGTTTGCAAATTTAGCAATAATATGCCGAATTTCAAACTTTTTCTTCTTTTTTTCAACTCTCTTATTGACTTTTTCTCAATACTGCATAATGATTTTTTCCTTTTTCCCCTTTTTATGTTGTTTCTGAATATCTCTTTCCGAATGGGTTAATCTCAGTGGTAGTCCAATCTGCAAAGTAAATACACTATTCACTTTTCACTATTCACTATTCACTTATAAAAATTCTTCATTCTTCATTCTTCATTTCTTCTCGTCTTCTTACTCCTCTTCAAGCAAATCGGGACGAAGGGCGCGGGTGCGTTCCATGGCTTTTTGAAGTTCCCATTCACGAATCTTCTTTGGGTCTCCGCATAACAGTATTTCAGGAACATCACCAAATCCGTCGTAATGGGCGGGACGTGTGTAAATCGGAGGTGCAAGCAGATTGTCCATAAAACAGTCGTCAAGGGCGGCTTGAGAATCGCCAAGTACTCCGGGGATCACACGGACTATCGCATCGGTCATCACTGCTGCTGCCAACTCACCACCGGATAGCACATAGTCTCCTATCGATACTTCCTCCGTAATCAGTTTCTCACGGATACGGTGGTCTATTCCTTTATAATGACCGCAGAGGATAATGATGTTGCGCAGTTGGGACATCCTGTTGGCCATTCCTTGATTAAATTGTTTACCGTCAGGACTCGTGTAAATCACGGCATCGTAGCTCTCACCTTTTGACGATAACAACGTGGACTGAAGATGGGATATACAGTCTGCAATTGGCTGGATCTGCATGATCATACCGCTGCCGCCACCGAATGGATAGTCGTCAACTCGCTTATGTTTATCCTTCGTATAGTCGCGAAGGTTATGTATATGTATTTCAACGTAACCCTCACGCTGGGCACGGCCTATAATGCTCTCATTCAGAAACCCGGTAAACATCTCAGGCAATACTGTTATTATATCTATCCGCATATTTTCTTTGTCTTTTATTCTTTAAATATTATCGTTTTATTTTTTCATTTCCTCTATCATTCCTAATTTCTTTTCGCTTTCTCATCTTCTTACAAAAGTAAATACACTATTCACTTTTCACTATTCACTATTCACTTAAAATAATTTTTCATTCTTCATTTAATTATATTCTTTCCACGACTTAATCGGTATGTCATCTATGCTGTATGTACAGAATGCATGGATAAAGGCTGATGCTAAACGGGAATTGGTAATCAGGGGAATATTTAAGTCAATGGAAGCACGCCTGATCTTATAACCGTTCGTAAGCTCACCAACCGAAAGGTCTTTGGGAACATTCACAACTAGGTCTATATCATGACTGTGAAGCAAGTCCAAAGCCTGGGGATACTTGTCGCTTTCGGAGGGCCAGTAAACGCGGGTGTTGGCGATGCCGTTGTCGCTGAGATAGCGGCTCGTGCCGCCTGTGGCATACAGTCTGTAGCCGTGCGACACAAGCTCACGGGCGGAATTAAGCATCGATGCCTTGTCTTTGCCTGTTCCTGTCGATAAAAGGATGCTCTTCTGGGGGATACGGTGACCTACTGAGAGCATGGCGGCTAATAAGGCAGTGCCGGTATCGTCTCCAAGACAACCTACCTCGCCCGTCGACGACATGTCAACGCCCAAAATGGGATCGGCATTCTGAAGACGGTTAAATGAGAACTGACTTGCCTTGATGCCTACATATTCCAAATCAAAGAGGTTGGAAGAGGGCTTCTCAAATGGTAAGCCGAGCATGATTTTTGTCGCTAAGTCTATAAAGTTTATTTTCAAAACTTTCGAGACGAACGGGAAAGAACGGGAGGCGCGGAGATTACATTCTATTACACGGAGATGGTTCTCTTCTGCTAAAAATTGGATGTTGAACGGACCAGAGATTTGTAGCTCTTTGGCTATCTGGCGGGACACTTTCTTGATTTTACGGACTGTCTCAACATAGATTTTCTGAGGAGGAAACTGGATGGTTGCGTCACCGGAATGAACGCCGGCATATTCTATGTGCTCGGAGATCGCATAGGCAATTATCTCACCTTCATGGGCTACGGCGTCCATCTCTATCTCTTTGTTGTGCTCATGGAACTTCGAAACTACAACAGGATGCTCTTTCGACACATTGGAGGCTAACTGGAGAAAACGCGACAGCTCATCGGAGTTGGAGCACACATTCATCGCCGCTCCGGACAACACGTAGGAAGGACGGACCAGCACAGGAAAACCTACCTCACCGATAAACTCATCTATGTCCGACATCGAGGTTAAGGCGCGCCAGGCGGGTTGGTCGACACCGATGCGGGATAGCATCGCGCTGAACTTCTCACGGTCCTCGGCGTTGTCGATGCTTTCTGCCGACGTGCCAAGCAGACGGACTGAATGGGAGGAGAGACGGACGGCTAGATTGTTGGGTATCTGACCACCGGTTGACACAATCACACCATGTGGAGTCTCTAATTCACAGATGTCCATCACCCGCTCAAAGGTCAGCTCGTCGAAATACAGACGGTCGCATTTGTCATAATCCGTAGATACGGTTTCCGGGTTGTAGTTTATCATCACGGAGCGGTAACCATTTGAACGGATGGTGTTTAATGCCTGCACGCCGCACCAGTCGAATTCAACGGATGAGCCGATGCGGTAAGCACCGGAGCCTAAGACGATAATCGATCTGTGGTCATCCTCATAACTGATGTCATGACTGATGCCATTGTAGGTCAGGTAGAGATAGTTGGTCTGAGCGGGGTATTCTGCTGCTAAGGTGTCTATCTGATTTACGTAGGGGACAACATTGAGCGACTTACGGTATTTCCTAACGGCGTCAGAACCGCCATGGGAGCCTAAGCTGACCTCCAATCCGATGGCGCGGGATATTTGAAAATCTGTGAACCCCTCTTGCTTTGAACGGAGGAGTAGGGCGCGGCTTAGGTTGCTTAGTGATGCTGTCTGTTGAAGTTCGTGATAGGTCTTGACCAGATTCTCAAGTTTGTAGAGAAACCATTTGTCTATCTTCGTTAAATCATGTACCTTTTCGATGCTGTATCCTTGCTCAAGGGCTTTTTCTATCACTAACACACGGTTGTCTGTTGGAGAACGCAGGGCACCGTCGATATCGCGTATCTGTAGCTCTTTATTACCAATGAAGCCATGAAGACCCTGACCGATCATGCGAAGTCCTTTCTGTATCGACTCCTCAAAGGTACGGCCGATAGCCATCACCTCACCGACTGATTTCATCGAGGAGCCTAACTCGCGGTCAACACCATGGAATTTGCCTAAGTCCCAACGGGGGATTTTACATACGACATAGTCCAAGGCTGGCTCAAAGAAGGCGCTCGTCGTCTGGGTCACGGAGTTTTTCAGCTCAAACAGGCCATAGCCCAGACCTAACTTTGCGGCTACAAAGGCTAATGGATAGCCGGTCGCTTTCGAGGCTAATGCCGATGAACGGGAAAGACGGGCGTTCACCTCGATCACACGGTAATCGGCAGAGTGGGGGTCTAAAGCATATTGGACATTACACTCTCCGACTATGCCGATATGACGGACGATCTTGATTGACAACGAACGGAGTTTCTGATATTCTAGATTCGACAATGTTTGAGAAGGTGCTACGACTATGCTTTCACCTGTGTGGATGCCCAGCGGATCAAAATTCTCCATGTTACATACGGTAATACAGTTATCGTAACAGTCACGGACCACCTCGTATTCTATCTCTTTCCAGCCTTTCAGACTCTTCTCCACCAACACCTGAGGGGAAAACGAGAAGGCTTTCTCTGCAAGACGGTCTAATTCCTCTTCATTGTCGCAGAATCCTGAGCCTAAACCGCCTAAGGCGTAGGCGGAACGGAGTATCACGGGATAACCGAGCTCTTCTGCGGCTTTACGCACTGAGGATAAGTCATTGCATGCATGGCTTTTGATGGTGTTGACACCTATCTCGGACAGCCTGTCTACAAACAGCTCACGGTCCTCGGTGTCTATAATGCTCTGGACTGGAGTTCCTAACACGCGCACTCCATAGTCCGACAGTACTCCGCTCTTCCATAGGGCTACACCGCAGTTCAAGGCTGTCTGACCACCAAACGACAGCAGTATGCCGTCAGGACGTTCTTTAGCAATCACTTTCTCAACGAAATAGGGGGTCACAGGAAGAAAATAAATCTGGTCTGCTACGCCCTCTGAGGTCTGGACCGTAGCGATGTTTGGATTAATCAGCACTGTTGAGATGCCTTCTTCCTTTAAGGCTTTTAATGCCTGGCTGCCGGAGTAATCAAACTCACCGGCTTCTCCTATCTTTAATGCTCCAGAGCCCAAGAGCAGCACTTTCTTTATGGTAGATTCTTTCATTTGATTCTCTTTTTTGCAAAGTATTAATAATTACTTTATTCATTTGCTTCTGTCTGAGATATGCCGTCCAAATAAGTATCGTCTTGCCTTCTCGTCTTCTTAAATAAATAAAATATCCAAATAACCAAATAAATAGTAAATCGTAAATATTAAATCGTAAATCTTCTTGTCTTCTTATTATCTGTCCATTATCTTTACAAACTCATCGAATAAATATTCTGTGTCGGTCGGACCGGAGCTCGCTTCTGGGTGGAACTGGGCGGAAAACCAAGGATGATGTGTGTGGCGGATGCCTTCGTTCGAACCGTCGTTCATGTTCACGAAATAGGGGATCCAGTCTTTGCCTAAGGTCTTGTCATCTACAGCATAACCATGGTTCTGGCTTGTGACAAAACAGCGGGTTGTGCCTACTTCGCGAACGGGTTGGTTATGACTGCGGTGACCGTATTTCAGTTTGTAGGTCGAGGCACCGCCGGCTTTGGCCAACAGCTGGTTGCCCATGCAGATGCCGAATATTGGCACTTCTGGTCTGTTTCCCATAGATTTGCGGATGTTGGCTACGGTTGCTGAGGCTGTATCTGGGTCACCAGGACCGTTGGCCAAAAACAGTCCGTCATAACGGATGCTGCTGAAATCATAATCCCAAGGCACACGAATCACGTCAACTCCTCTGCGGAGGAGACAGCGGATGATGTTCTCTTTCACACCGCAATCTACCAGCAGCACTTTTTTCTTGCCGTCATCGGGCAGATGGGTGTTCACACCGGCGTTGCTGGTCGAAGCGCTCATCTCGCTGCTCATGTCGCCATGATAAACAGTGATTTCACTGCACGACACTTTGGATATATAGTTCACTGTTCCGTAGTCAGGTAAGGGAATGTCGTCTGATTCACCCTCAATCAGCACCTTGCACATCATCACACCATGCTCACGGAGCTTCTGGGTCAGTGTGCGGGTGTCAATTCCGCTGATGCCGGGGATTTTCTCTTGTTTCAGCCATGAAGACAAACTCTCCTGGCTGTTCCAGTGAGAGTATTTCTCGCTGTAATCGCTCACAATCAGACATTCTGCATGGATCTGGCTGCTCTCCATAAAACGGGAAAGACCATTCTGCTCAACGGTTAAGGGGGGGACTCCGTAATTTCCTATCAACGGATAGGTCAGCATGAGCAACTGGCCTGCGTATGAGGGGTCGGTCAGGCTTTCGGGATAACCGCTCATCCCGGTGCTGAATACTAATTCTCCACATACATTGCGCTCGTAGCCAAAGGAGGTGCCCTCATAACGACTGCCGTCGGCTAACAATAGGCTTGCTTTTTTCATAATCTTCCTTTTCTCTTTTACCTTATATAATAATTATTTTCTTGATAAATAATTCTGAATTTTTAATTCTGAATTAAATAAAAACTGCCAGACTTTACAAGAAGTAAAGGGTGGCAGTTTAGCTGATTATGTGAATAGGGTCTTCATCTTATTCTAAAATTCCTAATTCTTTGAAACTGTCGTATAATGCCGAAACACAACGGTCAACCTGCTCCTTGGTGTGAGTGGCCATCAATGCAACGCGAACCAATGTGTCCTGAGGAGCACAGGCGGGAGGAATCACAGGGTTGATGAAGATGCCTTTCTCGAAGGCCTTGCGGGTCACTTCGAATGTCTTCGAAACATCACGTACATAAAGCGGAATAATCGGACTCTCCGTGTCGCCTATCTCAAAACCGGCTTCCTTGAACTGAGCTAATGCGTAGTTGGTGATCTTCCAAAGGTTTTCCTGACGCTCTGGCTCCGACTGAAGGATGTGGAGCGCCTCAAGAGCGGCTGCGGTGGCGGCGGGGGTGTTGGAGGCGGAGAAGATATAGGTGCGGGATGTGTGACGAATCCAGTTGATCGTGTCGCTGTCTGCTGCTATAAAACCACCTATAGAAGCAAGGGACTTTGAGAATGTGCCCATAATCAAATCCACCTCATCGGTCAAACCGAAATGGTCACAGGTGCCACGGCCCTGACGGCCAAACACACCAATGCCATGGGCTTCGTCAACCATCAAGGAAGCGTTGTATTTGTTCTTTAGGGCCACGATTTCGGGAAGTTTAGCTAAGTCGCCTTCCATCGAGAACAGACCATCGGTCACTATCAGCTTCAATGCGTCCGGACGGCAACGCTTCAGCTCTCGCTCAAGGTCCTCCATGTCATTGTGCTTGTAGTGGAAAAAGGTTGATACCGACAAACGACGGCCATCAACGATTGATGCGTGGTCACGGTCATCACCTAATATATAATCATTGCGGCCTGTCAGACACGAAATCACACCGCTATTCACAGTAAATCCTGTTGAATAAACCAAAGCATCGTCTTTTCCGACAAATTCCGCTAATTCTTTCTCTAACTGGACATGAAGATCTAAGGTGCCGTTCAAAAAGCGGGAACCCGCACATCCGGTGCCATATTTCTTTATGGCATTAATCGCGGCGTCTATGATTCGCTTGTCGTACGTCAGACCCATATAGGAATTCGAACCGAACATCAAGACTTTCTTGCCATCCATGGTCACTTCGGTGTCTTGATGACTGTCGATTTCACGGAAATAGGGGTATATACCAGCCTCCATGTATTTCTGAGGCTCTCTATACCGTTTGAATTTTTCTTGTAATAAACCCATGATAATCCAGAATTATTGTTGTGCCCTGTACACTCAACACAACAACAATAAAGTTCGTTTTTTTGTTTATTGCAACCTCTTTTAAGGGCGTAATTTTTTTTACAGGCTACAAAGTTACGAAAAATAAACTTAACAACATTGAAAATTTCTAAAAAAAAACGTTTTTTGAAAAAACTATCTTTTTTTTGTCATTTATTCGCACGAATTTATTAACTTTGTATTCCATATTTTTCATTTTTTTAGGAACCTTTTGTTTTAATAAGATTCTTGCATTTGTTATGAACTGATATCTCTCATGTTTATGTTAGCAGGATGAAGTTTTGGACATACTTAGCGTGATTTCATAATGATTTTTCATTCGCATAACTATCCTCAATGAGCATGAGGCTGCTTAACTCCCTTTTAAACATTTTTTTTACTCCCATTTAATTTTTGATTATCATATAATGAATACCCCCAAGAAAATTGTTTTTATTGTCAATCCTATTTCGGGAACGTCTAAAAAGAAAACGATCATCAGACAAATCGATAAATATATCGACCAGGAGAAATTCCTGTTCAAGATTGAATATACAGAATATAAAGGACATGCTTCCGAAATTACAAAAAATGCAGTCGCACAGGGGGTTGATGTCGTCTGTGCCATCGGGGGGGACGGCACTGTAAACGAGGTGGCGTCTGAGCTGGTGCATACGAACACGGCTCTTGCCATCATTCCCGCCGGGTCGGGAAACGGGCTGGCTCGTCATCTCAGAATACCGCAGGATGCTATCAGGGCGATTAAGCTGATTAATAATTGTAATCCCATTCCAATCGATTATGGAATCATCAACCAGACTCCTTTCTTCTGCACGTGTGGGGTGGGACTTGATGCTTTTATCTCACAGAAATTTGCGGAGTCGGGAAAAAGGGGATTCCTCTCTTATATAGAGAATGTGTTGAAACATGCGCTTTCCTACAACCCCGAGTTCTACCAGCTTGATGTCGTCAACGAGCAGGAGACGCACGTCGAATATAAGGCTGCCCTTATTGCTTGCGCCAATGCCTCACAATATGGAAACAATGTGTATATCGCACCGGGGGCATCGGTCCAGGACGGGCTCATGGATGTGATCATTGTCGAGCCTTACAACATGCTCGAAGCTACGCAGATGGGGTATCAGATCATGCATGGTACCCTGCATAAAAATAGCCATGTCAAGAAATTGCAGTGTAAGAGCATACGCATCAGAAGAAATGAGGAAGGACCAATCCACTACGACGGCGACCCCATGACTACTGGCAAAGTGATCGATGTGTCGATCGTCAGCAAAGGGTTGTATGTCATTTTTGATGGTAAGGAGGGGATGAGAAAAATGGGTGAGTCCTTGCAGAACACGGTCACTACATATTATAATAATTTGTACATGAAATCTGAGCAAATCATCGAAAATAGCTCCGACAAAGGAAAAAAACTGCTCGGCATCAAAAACAACAAAGAATAACCATCTGCTTGTAGAGACGCGCTGAATGCGCCTTCAGACTTCCCAAATAGGTTCTCTTTGCCGCAACAATGTTGCTTCTCTATAATAACCCCATCATTGTCTATTGTTGTTCCCTATGCCTCAACAGTGTTGTGACTCTCTGTTCTTATGCAACTTTTCAACGACATTCTGCTTGACCTCAAACGCAGATACCATATTCCCGAAGAGCAATCTGCTGCATTGCTTTTCCATTTTAATCCTTCTCATGAGATGGCGCTTGCCGACGGCTCCGAAAACTATACGCCGACGAAGAATGTCATCATGATGGAAGGGCAGCTGGCTAAGCTGCCTTGTGTTTTTGCCGCTCAGGAGGATGCCGTCGCTGATTTCTGTCAGGAGGCGCTCTACGACTGGCAGGGAAATATGAAAGAAGCTGGAAACACCGTCTTCATCCCTTTTCCCTGGGGATGGAATATGGCGGTCAGGAGGAAATTCCTGAAATTCGGAGTTGAGCCCTCGCTCATGCCCTCAACTCAGGAATTGAAGGATGTCCGATGGTTTGCATCCAGGCAGTTCCATGCGGAGTATATCCGGCTGTTTCTTGCTGAGGATCTGCCTCTGGATATCAACGCTTTGCTGGTCGGACATCACATGGCTTTCATCACATCAGCGGATGACCTCTCTCTCAATGGCTGTTCTGTGATTATCAAACAGAACTGGTCGAGCAGCGGAAGGGGGAATTTCACGGCGCAACAGGCTGATGCACTCACCATACAGCGCATCAACGGCTTTATCAGGACACAGGGGGGATGTCTGGTGGATAAATTCTATGAGAAAATCCTTGATTTTGCCATGGAGTTTTATGTCTTTGCCGACGGGGAGGTGAGGTTTGTCAGTTTTTCTGTTTTTCAGGCTGCTGACAACGGAAAATATGTGGGAAACCTTGTGGATTCCCAGGAAAATATCAGAAACCTGATCGCAGGCTATTTCGATGACGTACAGTGGCTCGATATGCTGACATCCCTCCATCGTGAACTGCTGAAAAGGACGATGGCGGGACGTTACACGGGATTTGTCGGTATCGACATGATGATGGTCAGGGATGGCGGGGAAACGAAATGCCATCCTTGTGTCGAAATCAATCCGCGCATGAATATGGGTATCTTGGCGATGGCGGCTTATTTACGACCTTTCTTCTTCAATGAGGAAGGGGGTGGTGGAAGCGTGGTAGGCGACAGACGGCGGTCATCCACTTTCACCCCGTCGGCGGTGATGCGCGAACGGGGATTCCATACTTGTTTGAGCGACCGTTTCATCTCCATCAGGTATTCCTGAGTGGCAGGGCTTTCATTGCCGAACCGGTCGCAGGCGGAGATGGCATAGTATTGGAAGCCGCCGATGTCGGGGGTGATATTCAGGTAGGAGCCGGTCACGCGGGTCTTCAGCAGGTTCCTCCCTGAGCTGACATCCACGGGGTAGATGTTCGAACCGTAGATGTTGTAATATACATAGTCGTCGTCGTTCATCTTCAGTTTGCGCTCGCCTTGCTCATCCGACCCGATCCAGTAGAGACACTTGCCCTCAACATCATGATACAGGTCGTTGGGACGGGTGGGGCTGATGGTGTCTATACTCCAGGTCATCCTCGGAGGAAGGCTGATATGGGGGAAGAACTCGGTCTGAAGCTGTGTGTAGAGCCCTTTGCAGTTGCGGGTAAGGAAGTCACTCCGGTAAAAGGCGACACCGCCCAGACCGGTGTTGCGTGAGGCGTGAATCTCGGGGCGGACATCGTCAAGTACCCAGTTGCCTTCTGAGGGGTCAAGAAAATATATGCCGAGACCGGGGGCAACGGGGTGACCGTACTGATGCTCGCGCCAGTCGTAGAGAAACGGGAAGAAACTGTCGCCTTTGAAATACATCATCGGGAACAGCACGTCCTGGAGGTTGTCGCGGAGCCAGCCCTGGGCATCTTGATAAACGGCGTCATAGCTGTTCCAGCCTTTTGAGCTGTAGCGGCTCAGATCCCTGAACTTTCCGATGGGGGAGCTCGACAGCTTCACCCAGGGTTTTATCGGTTTCACGGCATTGTGTATCTTACGCACTATCGACGTGATGTTCTCACGGCGTTGCGACGCGCTGCAGTCGTCTTTGTAATTATAGCTCTTTTCTGGATAGCGGATATAGTCTAACGAGATGCCGTCGATATCATAATTCTCACAAAGCTCACGGCACAGCGATGCCATATAGTCGCCGGTAGCGGGGTTGTCGGGACGCATAAACCAGTTGTCACCTGCTGCACGCACAAGACCGGGACATTGCTTCACAATCGAGGCGCTCCCGAATCCGCTCTGTTTTTTCTTGTCTCCCAACGGGATTGTCACAAGCCAGCAGTGCAGCTCCATCCCACGGCGGTGACACTCGCTGATGGCAAAGCGCAATGGGTCATAACCGGGGTCTTTACCCGGTACACCGGTCAGGCATTCATCCCACGGCTCTATCGACGACGGATATATCACCGAACCGCGGATTCTTGTCTGAAGTATCACCGTGTTGATGTTGGCTGCCTGTAGCTGGGTCAGGATCGTTCTCAGTTCCTGCTTCTGCTCCTCCATGCTCTTCTCGTCCTTCGCTTTCGTCCTGGGCCAGTCCAGACTCATGATGGTCGTAAGCCACACGGCGCGTATCTCTTGCTTCGGATACATCGAAGTCGTCGTCCATGGGTCTGTACACGATGCCGCATCGGTCATATACCCCTGACCGTATATATTTAATAAGGAGAATATCCCCAAAAAGAATAAAACAGCTTTCTTTCTCATTTTTTTTCAGATAAATAAGTAATAATATCGCCTCCTCGCCTTCTCATCTTCTTGCCTTCAGCAAAAAATAAATGTCCAAATAAATCGTAAATAGTAAATAGTCAATCATAAATTAATATGTCTTCTCGCCTTCTCGTCTTTTCCGTCTTTTTGTTTCTCTCTTCTGCTTTCATGTAAGCGGCAGTTGTCTGCCGCACAATAGGCCGGCGAAGCGCGGCCAACATCTTCTTGTCTTCTCGTCTTCTCATCTTCTCGTCTTCTCATCTTCTCGTCTTCTCGTCTTCTCGTCTTCTCGTCTTCTCGTCTTCTCGTCTTCTCGTTTCAGCCTGCAAAGTTACGAATAACCAACCACAATACCAAAAATACGGCTCTTTTTTAATTTTCTTTTGGAATCAGTCCCTCCTTTTCTCCTTATCCCGCTATACTATCCTCGTTATCCCAATATACCGCTATTCCATCATCCTCATGTCGTAAATTTGGGAATCGGAGTCAAGTTTGCTTGTTGTAACGTTGGCGCATCCGCTCCTTGAGAATTTGGCGGTTACTACTCTTGGGGTGAGATCTTGGAAAAAGTCATTTATGATAATGACAATTATATCTATTATAGTAGAATTGTTACTGGATATCAGGATATTGGCAGCGATATTGGTGGTACTGACTGAGATGTAGCCCACGTGAGATGGGGCGGTAAATGGCGACTGCCAAGTTATTCTCAATTTAACTTCACCTTTCCAAACGAACTTCAAAGAGTTAAGTTCGCATCAAAGCCCGTCAGCCAAACGCCTCATAAAGTAGAACTATTAGGAGCTGGCGTATCCGAACACCGAGCAGCAGAAAGAATTCTGAATCGCACAATGGCAATGATTGCATTACTCAAAAAGATTAGTGTGACCTTGCCATAGTGCGATTTATCCACGTTATTACTTGTGAAGTCAGATTCTCCCCTTCCTACGACAAGTGTCGTTTCCCCAACGAACACCATCCACAAAACGTTAAAAAAAGTGTAGTTAGTCAACAACCATCATCCTGACTAACTACACTTTTCACTATTCACTATTCACTTTTCACTAAACATCTTCTTCTTCAGAATAGTCCATCGGCATCGTCGTGATGTCCTCTTCTTTCGCTTTCTCTAGGTGAACATCACCCGACTTGCTTATCTGAACATCTATATGATATCCATAGCCGTCCGTGTCCTCCGGGTCGCTGATTGTGGCGAGAAAATGAAATTTACTGCGGTCATCACGTTTGGCGTTGAAATAATTGAAGTCTGTCAGCGTCATCTTCTTGTAATCCTTCTCCGGCACAAGACTCTTAAACGACTTTTTTGTGAATTCCTTGTGGAACAGCTTGCTGCTGTCGCTGCGCACAGTCAGTTCCACACCATTGTCATGGAATTCCAACCCTGAAAAACTCTTCACTGTCGGAAGCGAGTCTATCTTATGCATAATAAAATGGAATCGGTAAACAGCATCCGAAATACGTATTGTGTCACTCACATCTTTGCGTGGCATATCCACGATGGTGTCAACTACTTCTGGAGCTTCCCACGGCTCAAAATCCGGTGTTTTTGCTTTCTTTTTCTCACATGAACACGACATCAGCTGACAAACTATCACACTGACAACAATCAACAAACAATACCTATTGATACGCATAAGTTTTTTATTCTTTTTATCCCTGTTAAATATTTTTTCTACAAAATAAGCAATTATTAATGACATAAACAATTCTTTTCAAAAAAAATGAATCATTCACGTGTTTATTTTGAAAAAAAGTTTTAACTTCGCACATTATTTTATAGAAATGATACAGAAAAAGAAAAAAACAAAAAGAAATTGGCACACCTTGCCCGGACAGCCACTCACAGAGATGGATAAAATCATTCTCGATTGGCAAAACAGGGGGAAACTGGTGCCGAAAAGAGAACTTATCAAGACCCCCGAACAAATCGAGGGCATCAGAAGGGCAGGTGTCCTCAACACCGCCGTACTCGATGAGGTACAACGCCTTATTGCGCCTGGTATGTCAACTGAGGAAATCAACACGATTGTCCATGAATTCACCGTCAGTCACGGAGGCATTCCCGCTCCGCTCAATTATGAGGGATACCCCAAAAGCGTTTGCACGAGCCTCAACGAAGTGGTCTGCCACGGCATCCCTGACCCTGACGAGATTTTGGAGGAGGGCGACATCATTAATGTCGATTGCACCACGATTCTCGACGGTTTTTATGCTGATGCATCAAGAATGTTCGTTATCGGAAAAACGACTCCGAAGAAACAAAAACTTGTGGATGTAGCGAAGGAATGTCTCGAAATAGGCATGAAAGCGGCACACCCCTATTGCTTCGTGGGGGATATCGGTTATGAAATCGCCAAATATGCGCATAAAAACGGATTCTCTGTCGTCAGAGACCTCTGTGGACATGGGGTGGGACTGGAATTCCATGAGGAGCCGGATGTCTTGCATTACGGGAAAAAAGGCTCGGGTATGCTGCTCGTGCCGGGGATGGTCTTCACAATCGAACCGATGATAAATATGGGCGACTGGCATGTCTTCATCGATGAGGACGACGGATGGACTGTTGTATCCGAGGACGAACTTCCAAGTGCCCAGTGGGAACACACCTTCCTCATGACCGACTCCGGACTCGAAATCCTTACATATTAATGTAGATCAGACGCAATAACTATCGTCTTGTCTTCTCGTCTTCTTGTCTTCTTGTCTTCTCGTCTTCATCCCAAATCGTACAAACATGTTTTATTTACGATTACAAAACCCATGAACGAAAAATCTGATATATTTATTCTTGGTATTGAATCTTCATGCGATGACACATCGGCTGCTGTAATCAAAAACGGCTTTCTTCTGTCGAATGTCACCGCTTCACAAGCTGTGCATGAGGCGTACGGCGGGGTAGTTCCGGAACTGGCTTCCAGAGCGCATCAGCAGAATATTGTGCCAGTGGTGGATATGGCTATCAAGAAAGCGGGTATCGATGTCGAACAGCTCTCTGCAATCGCTGTCACACGTGGTCCCGGTCTCCTCGGTAGCTTGCTCGTCGGTGTTTCTTTTGCAAAAGGGCTCGCTCTCTCGCTCGGGATTCCGCTTATCGATGTGAACCACCTACAAGGACATGTGCTCGCACATTTCATCAAAGAAGAGGGGGTGGACAGTCTGACTCCCCGCTTCCCTTTCCTCTGTCTGCTTGTCAGCGGAGGAAACTCGCAGATAATCAAAGTGAAGGCTTACAACGACATGGAAATCATCGGACAGACCATCGATGATGCGGCAGGTGAGGCTATCGACAAATGCTCGAAGGTGATGGGGATGGGATATCCGGGAGGACCGATTATCGACCGCTTGGCTCGACAGGGTAATTCCAAAGCTTTCTCTTTCTCCAAACCGCATATCAAAGGCTATGACTATAGCTTCTCCGGGGTGAAAACATCGTTCCTCTATTCCCTCAACAAATGGATGAAAGATGACCCTGATTTCATCGAACACCATAAAGAGGATCTTGCGGCTTCGTTTGAGGCCACGATTGTTGACATCTTGATGGACAAGCTCCTGAAAGCGGCAAAGGATACGAGAATCCGCCAGGTTGCAGTGGCTGGAGGGGTCTCTGCCAACACTGCCCTCCGACAGGCATTCCTTGATTATGCCGAAAAATATCATTGGAAGGTTTTCATACCCAAATTCTCCTTCACCACCGATAACGCGGCCATGATTGCCATAACTGGCTATTTCAAATATCTGGACAAGGATTTCTGCCCCATCGATGCACCTGCTTACGCTCGTATGGAAAAATAAAACTGTCCCCCATCCCCGACGCCCTATAGGAGCTGACGTTTTCTTACGTCAGGAGCAGAAACCTCCCTGAATCGTTAACTCCCTTTAGCCCCTAATGTCCCTAAAGTCCTTAAAGACCCTAAAGACTCTAATGTCCCTTAATCCCTATCACCCACCATCATCAAAAAAACTCCCCCAATCCTAAAATACGATAAACAATGACGACCCTGAAATCTCTTTTAGATAAACTCAAACAGCTGAACCTCACACTGGCTTCCGCAGAAAGTTGCACTGGGGGCAGGGTGGGGGCGGCGGTTACTGCCATCCCGGGTGCATCCGATGTCTATCAGGGTGGAGTCATTGCCTATCAGAACAGGGTAAAGACCGAGTTGCTCGGTGTTAAACCGGAGGACATTCAGCACTATGATGTTGTCAGCCGACAAGTAGCGGAGCAGATGGTCAGAGGTACATGTAAACTCCTTAAGGCTGATCTTGGCGTGGCTACTACCGGATATGCGGGACCATCCACCGGAAATCCTGACATCCCCGTAGGCACCATCTGGATTGCTTGTGGCTCGAATGATGAAGTTCTGACAAAACGCCTCTCACTGCAATCCGACAGATCCCGTAATGTCGAAATCGCAACAGAAGAGGTATTTAAACTACTCGACTCCTTTTTAAACGATTTATCTTAATTCTTCAAATATTACATTCTTCAAATATTACGCATCCCAAATCCGCGCTCACGCATAAAATAACCGCACAACCCCGTCCTCAAATCGCTTCCATATAACTCTAATCAGCACATATTCTCACGATTTTTGTAAAACCGTCCAAACGCAAAATGAAAGAAGAACATTTTTTTTACGCCCCACAAGCCAAAGACAATCCGTTCCTTCCGGAAGAGGAATTAAATCACGCAGTCAGGGTGCTAAGACTGAATAAAGGAGACAAAATTCATCTGATGAACGGCATGGGAGCATTTTTTGACGCAATTATTGTCGATTCCTCAAAGAAATTTTGTAAATTTGAACTCGTAAACGAAATAAGGCATCAGAGAACATCCCAAAAGTGGATTCATCTGGCGATCGCACCTACGAAAAATATCGACAGGACTGAGTGGTTCGTGGAAAAAGCTGTGGAAATCGGTGTGGATGAAATTTCTTTTCTCAATACCGAGTTTTCTGAAAGGAAAAAGGTCAATACAGACAGAATGGAGAAAATCTCCATCGCTGCGATGAAGCAAAGCAGAAAGCCTTTCAAAACGATTATTAACCCAATGACTGATTTCGATAACTTCATTAATAACGTGAAGGAAGATAAAAAGTTTATCTGTCATTGCTATGGTTCGGATAATCAAGTCGAGCTCAAGAAGAAATCTCTTTTGAGGGAGTCACTTTGTACTGACGATAAGGCATTAGTGTTGATAGGACCGGAAGGCGATTTCAGCATCAAGGAGGTCGTTTCCGCTGAAAACCATGGCTTTCTCCCAGTAAGCCTCGGCGACAGCAGACTTAGAACCGAAACGGCAGCCCTTGTGGCTGTCCACATCATGAATCTTTTCACATAGATATTGTGTAATTTTGTAAAATTAAAAATAAACAAATAATAAAATTAATAGTAAATCGTAAATTGTTTATTATGAAAACGTTAAAGTATTACATGTTGATAATGTTCACATGCTTTGTTTTTGCCGCATGTACGAACAATGAATATCAGATTGTTATCCCTAAGGATGCAACTGTTGTTGCTTCTTTCAATCTGAAGGAACTGTTTGCCGATGTCGATATCCCAGAAAAGGATATGGACAATCTCAAATCGCTGATGGGGGCTGTGTTCAATGGTCAGGACAAGGACAAAATTAACGAGATGGTTTCAGGCGACGAGCCTGTCGGAATTGACTTCTCTGAGCCGATTTATGCTTTCGTATCTGAAGACTGCATGTTTGGACTCTCTATGAAGGTGAGCAGCGAGGATGATTTGGACAACCTCTTCGACATTCTCGACAGACAGCATTTATGTGATAAGCCAAAAGAAAAAGACAGTTACAAATGGACGTCTATTATGGAAGACTTCAAAGTGGCTTATAATGGCAACACGTTGATGATTTGTGGAGGTATGAATGAAAAGGGGATGAAAAAGATGTTCGACAATGACGAGGAAAACAGTTTTATGGCAACTCCTAATTTCGAGAAGATGAATGCCAACAAAGCGCCTATCCAGTTCTTCACCAGCTTGAAAAACTTCCAGGATAATGATATGACTTTCATCACCGAGTTGCTTCCCGAAGGGGTAAAAGCGGCGGATGTCAATTTGATCACAGATATTGTGCTGAATAAAGGACGGGCTGATATCAATGCGGAGCTTTTCAGCAATAACGAGAAGACTCAGAGCCTTCTAGTTGATGCCGATAAGAATTTCAAGAAAATTAACGGCGATTTCATTAAGGCACCTGAAAACTTCTTCCTCTGGATGGGGGCAGGAATGAAAGGCGAGGAACTATTGAAGAAATTCAAGAGCATGGATGAGACTAATGGACTGCTCATGATGATGGACAGGGCAATTGACATTCAGAAAATCATCAAGGCCATTGACGGTGACATGACTATCGTCGTTCCTGAGTTGCCTGTGGATGATGCCACTGATTTTGTCTTGATGGCTAAAACGGCGAATACCGATTTCCTCAAGGATGTGGACTATTGGCAGGAGCAGATGAAAGACTGGAATCTGAAGATGGTTGAAAATGATAAAAACAACTACACACTCTTACTTGATGACAATTTCAGCCTGAATTGGGGAGTGGACAACAAGAACGTATTCTTCTCATCCTCAAAAGCCGACTATAAGAAGACCTTTGCTGACACCAACCCTATGCTTGATGAGCAGGCTGCTGACATCAAGAATTCTATCTTCTATGTTTGTGTCAATCTCTTGCCGGTTTATCAGAAGTTTAACACCTATATGGATAACGAATTCGACAAGGATACCAAGGATTTGGTGAAAGATATTGAATTCCCCTTCGACAAGGTGGTGTTTAAAGCCAACAATGCGCATAGCTGCTCGCTCTCGTTCTCTCTGAAGAATAAAGAACAAGGGGTCTTCAACGCATTATTCGACTTCTATTCAAAAATGAGTGGACTCATGATGAACGCCATGATGAGATAGTGTTTTCTTTTCATCAAAAAAGACTATTGTCTCGTCTTCTTGTCTTCTAATTAAACTGACAGTATGAATAAAATATCACTTGTCAATACCGTGCCGGAGGTCTTCGCTGCTTTAGAGAGTTTAGACAGTGAGGTCTGGAGAAAACAAATTGAACTCGAAAAAGGAGCCACTTATCTCTTTGAGGCGAACTCCGGCACAGGCAAGTCTTCCCTTCTGAGCTATCTTTATGGCTTCAGAAGGGATTATCAGGGTAATATCCTTTTCGATAATGTCGATATTAAGACGTTCAACATAAAAAAATGGACCGAAATCCGAAAGAAAACCCTGTCGCTTCTCTGGCAGGAGCTGCGTCTTTTCCCTGAACTCACCGCTTGGGAGAATGTGGTCATAAAAAACAATATCACGAAATTCCAGAATAAGAAAACCATTGAGACCTGGTTTGAACAGCTGGGTATCGATGACAGACGTGAGACAATTGTCGATAAGATGTCGTTCGGACAACAGCAGCGAGTGGCGCTTATCAGAGCCTTATGCCAGCCTTTTGATTTTATCATGGTCGATGAGCCTATCAGTCACCTCGATTCCATAAATGCCAATATCATGTCGGAGATAATCTCTGCCGAGGCAAAACGACAGGGGGCGGCTGTCATCGTTACCAGTATCGGAAAAAGGCTTGAATTACAATACGACCACATCTTCAAACTGTAAGATTATAACATAATATTATATTGTTGCTTTCTTGGGCAGGAACGCTTCCACATCCCCGCCCACGCAT
>JAEEGL013331142.1_pt1 | contig 49922 bp, 61 predicted proteins | sample 9134231 | NCBI WGS metagenome assembly JAEEGL01 (sample SAMN16246548, study PRJNA631951) | gut metagenome | biome: gut microbiome; feature: rumen; material: fiber-attached | host: Bos | place: Iran: Karaj | collected 2018-10 | reverse complement strand
TTGTAACCAACAATGCCTTCCTCGTTGTTGTCCTTATAACCTTTGGCAACTTCGCCAATGGTAACTTCTTTCAATTTAATTTCCATAATTTCCTATTTTTAATTGTTGTTCAATGCACTCAAATTATAATCAAAAATCGTGCCAAACGCCTATTCCGCCACCACAATTTTACCTTCAGCAATTTCTCTTTTCAGTGATTCAATGAAGTAGTAAAGACCATCAGCGTAGGACTGCATTTCATCCCAATCCGTTCTGCTTTCAATCAAATCTTCGGGATTGTGGCTTTTTGCACTGCAATAACTCAAACCATCATCCCAATCAGTTTCTTCCCTTGCAAGCCGTTCAAGGCAGTTTTCAGCCTCACCAAAGCATTTGTAGGCATAATTGCGTGCTTTGTACACATTGAAACCATTTCGGTCATAGTCTCTGAAATACTCCTGCAATGTGACCTTTTGCCCTTTGGTCTTGATATAGTTGTCAAAGGCGGCTTCTCTTTCCTTCGATTTTAATTTGCTGTTGCAAATCTCGTTCCACTCTTTTGTGTTATGATAGTATTTGTAGATTTCCATTGTTGTATTGTTTTAATGTTCAATTTAAATATAAGCAATAATCGTGCCAAAGTGTTTACTTAACGAGGTGAACAAGCACATAAACCCCACCCAAAAGCATAACTTTATCCTTTCTAATATAGTGGTAAGGGTCAATTGAGGCAAGTTTAGTGCATTCTTTGTCCTTGTAGAATCTCATTCCCCATCCATAGATAGGTTTGCCCATACAAGTTCCGATTTCTTCCTTTGATTTCTTTCCGTAGAGTTCGCAGATATACTTTTTCATAGTTGTTAGTGTTTTAATGTTCACTATAATATAGAGCAATAATCGTGCCAAAGTAACAAAAAAAGTCGGAAACTTTTGAGAAATTTCCGACCAAAAACACAAAAGATATGAAACAACTTTATTCTTCGTGAAACTCCATCCAAATGCAAAGCACCATATCGAAGTCCTCCGCTCCAAATGTGGAGGCATAGGTCAGTTCTCCGTTAGCGTCAACAAAGGCAACCTTTCCTTCAACATAGGAAATTGCAACAACACCAAAATGCTCGTTATTCAATGGTTCAAATTCTTCGTTACAGACTGAAAAATGAGATTCAAAGTCAGTAATCATCATTTCAACGGCTTTTTCCTTGCGGTTGATAATGTCAGCGCAGAAGTTACCAATCAATTCAAAGGTGGTGGGTGATTTAAACATAATTATTTGTTTTAATGGTTAGACAATTTAATTTTTACAAGAATCGTGCCAAAGTATCAATATCCATACATTTTTTTAAACCAATTTTCAACTTTTACGGCTGCTTCTTTGATTTCTTTTTCATCTTTAAACCCCGCATCAACTTTGATTGTTTGTGCGGCAATACTTTTGAAACCCCAACCATCGTAACCTTCAATGTACTTTGTTCCCTTTGGAATTATGCAAGCAACAACAAGTTCATCAGAACATTGGCCTTCGCAAGCATTTTTTTCATAAGCATAAGTGTGAATGACACCGCCAAAAATTGTATATTCTCCTTTTTCTCCCTTTGTTGCTTCCAAACTACCAAGCGCAGAAAACTCTTGTTTTCCCAATAGCACATCAATTGGTACTATTGTCCATTGGTAAGGTGTGACAAATTTAATTTCATTGCCAATAAATCGGAAGGTTATTCTTTTGTAGCATCTAATATCTTCCTTTGCTACTTTCATTCTTTTTGTTTTAGCGAATAAGCACATAGTTTTTTGTTTTAATTGTTCGTAATATGATATACAAGAATCGTGCCAAAGTTATCCCAATCTTACAACTTGTGCATCAATTCCGTACTCAAAAACCGCTTGTTCTCCAACCAAAAGTTTGTCAATTTGATTAGTTTCGGATTCATCAAACCCAAGTCCTTCCGCTTCATCAATCGTAAAAATTGAAATTTGGAAATTATTGTCAAGGTTATAGTCCGTTGTGTTGATAAGGGCAAACTTCTTTTTGCCATCGTTTGTGTTTCCGTCAATGATTTGCATAGTGCTTTGTTTTTAATTGTTCACTACAATTATATGCAAATTTTATGCCAAAACGATTATATTTTGGTATAATATTCAATGTTTTTCCAATTATTTTTTCTTTCAAAATTCCTAAAATAATCCTTCAACACTTCCGCCCTTGTCCATTCGTTTGTATAGTGGGCAACTTCTTTCCCCAACAATAAAACATCCCATCCACCTCTTTCGTTTTGAATTACATCAAAATCCATATACTTAACGGCAAACTCAAGCATTGAATCAACCTCAATGTAAGTCACTTCGTTTGTGTATTGGTTTGTGTATTTGATTATGTATTTCATAGTGCTTTTAATTTAAATCATTCACCACAATAATACACAAAAACCATACCAAAAAATACGCAATTGCGTATATTGAATAAAAAAAGCGGAACTTTTTTTGTCCCGCTTTTCTTTTGTTGAGTTGTGGACTATCGTGTGACCCACATCAAATTTTCCGATTTGTTGTTGTGGTAGTCACCATCAATATGAATGACCTCGTTCAGTTTAATATCGTGGTCGCCTAAAAAGGCATCGGCAACCATATATTTCACATCGGATGTCGTTCTTTTTCCGTTTCTGTCATTGAGGGTGAATTGCATTGCATTTCGTGTTGGGGTATCGTAGCCAACTGAAATGTTGCTTTTCATTGCATTGCTACAATCAATCATTTTGATACGACCCTTGTTGGAAACCTCATAGAATTGAGAATAGTCAACTTCACCTTCGAAATAACGACCAATGTTTTGGATTGGCAACCAAACTTCGTCATCATACATTGCCACCATTGCGGCAATTTCATCGTTATTAGGAAGGACAATCTTTTCAAAATAGTCCTTTACGGTCATATTTGCAGGTTTGGAAAAAACAACCTTTTTCTTTGGTTGGAAAATAATCTTATTTCCAAACTGAATGAAATCGGAGGCATTTACACCAAACTTTGATGCAATCATTTTTGCGGTTTGCTTTGCGTTGAAACCTTGTGGAATTCCAAATGAATCATTTTTCTTAATCATTGCTTTGTAATTTAGGGGTTAAACATTTAATGAACTACTTTCATATATGCAAATATAGTGCCAGGATTGTCATTTTTAAACCATTGAACGAATTTTTTTTCTCATTCATTTTTCCTGCATTTGATTTGCCACTACAATTATACACAATAACCTTGCCAAATTGATTTTTTTCACCTGACAATTTGTCATAAATTGTAATTTTTTTACTGACAATTTGACACAAAAAAAGGCGCATTGCTGCACCATTCATTATTGTTTGTTAGTGTTATTCCGACAACTTACTTTGCAGGTCGCTAATTCGCTTATAAAAACCTGCTGTGTGCATTGATTGTATTTTTAAATAACAAGTGTCATAGTGGTGCATAAATTCGTGCAATAAAGTATCTGCAAACACTTTGATTGATATTGTTTGTTTGCGGATTGCAGTTGTGTTATAGATTGTAATTGTGTTTGCAATTGGTCTATAAAAGCCAAATGTTTTTGATTTTAATTTGCCACTATATCCCGTTGAATGTGGCTGCGGTGTGTTTGTAACAAACACCGATACACTTGGAATGTGGAATTTACCACAAAGGTAGTTTACCAATGATTGCGCCAATTTTTGCCTATTGCCATCCTGCAAAAGTTTTTGATACTCGGTTTTGCTAAACCTATTCAATGCAACCGATTCAATTTTGTTTGACTTTTCATAGTCTTTGTCATTCGTGTTTTTCATATCAATTGTGTTTTAGTGTTACACTACAATATACACCAAAAACCTTGCCAATTTTTCCAAAAAACAAAAATTGGGGAAACTTTTTTTATTTCCCCAACTTTTTTAGTGAGTTTCCAAATATCTACATAACCCATTTAAAAACTCTAATTCATATTTTCTTTGCTGCTCCAACCGATATTCGTTTTCTTTGTACTTATACAAAGCACTATCAACTACATCGTAAAATTCGCATTTTTCAAGGTCATAAGCATTGCGCTTTTCAATTTCCTTGTCAAGCGCAATTAAAAAGTAATTAACACCAAAGACACCGAAATGATACTCAATATCGGCACAAACTTGAATGGTTCCCCTGCGCATCATTACAAGTTCATAAATATCCTTGCTTTGAAGCAGGTTCTTAATTTCGGTCATTTCGCTTTCGGACAGCAAGCCTTCAAACTTATTTTCCATAGTCATAGGAATTAAAGGGTTAAACAATATGTGAACACTACAATAAGAAGCACAAACTGTGCCAAACTGATTTTTTTCGCCTGACAATTTGTCATAAACTGAAAAAAAATGCACTGACAATTTGGCATAAAAAAAGGGTGCATTGCTGCACCCAATCAAAAACCGCCAAAACCAAAATCAAATGTAAGTGACGGTATAGTCTTTATCCCTTTCCTCTTTGTCCGAAGGTGTCATATATACACCTTCTTTGTAAATCAAAATCTTTGCAGGCGCTTCGTCATCTAATTCATACCAAGCGACCAAATGGCTTTCGCCATAGGCATTTTTTAAGTAGTCTTCGGTGGTGGCGAAGTCCTTGCCATCGGAATGCTTCAAGGTGTCTTCCGACACGATTTCAATAGCAATGTGAGTTTTTCCATTTTCTTTTACAATAACTGCAAATTTTCTCATAACTTGTAAGATTTAATAGTTAAACAATAAATGAACACCCAAATAATATACAATAACCTTGCCAAAAATTCAAAAACAAGAAAAAAAAGTGTGGATTTTTAGTCCACACTATTCATATTTTCAAGTTCGGCAAGGAAAGCATCCAATTCGGCTTCCATTTCCTCATCGGTTACCTCAATTTTTTCATAGCAACCGCTCGCAACATAACGAGCATAAAGACCGAAAATTTCACTCAAACCTTCTTCGTTAATTTTGTTGTCTAAAACATTTCGCTCAATGCAGGAACGCAACACAAGTGAAGCAAAGTTATTTAAACTTGCATCCTCAATCAAATCGTCAAGGCCACAAGCCAATTTTTCTTGGTCGTTTTCGTCAAGACCAAACAAGCCTAAAAAACGGATAAAATCCGCAAACTGAAATTGAAACTCAATCATTTCGTCAGTCATTTCAATTCCATTTTTTTCGCATATTTGCTTAAAGTAGCAAACAAGGTAATCAACAGCGGCTCTTGAAGCGGCTAAATTCAACATTGCAATTTTGTTTACATTTCCCATAGTAGTAGAATTTTTTAGTGAAACAATATGTGAACGATTTTACTCTATCAAATTATATACCAAAAATCTCGTTTTTCAACTTTTGGGCAAACTTTTTTTTCAAAAAAATCAATTTTTAATTTAAAGCCATTTTTAAGCCGATAGAACACACCTATATTATAATAATAAAAGACTATAATTTTAATTTAAACACTAAATATAGGCTATGTGTGGGGCATATATGGGGCATATACCCACCTGTCCCCTCCCTCCCTCGGTCCCGATGGGCACTTTTTTTAAATATGGGGGCACAAATGCGCATGAAAATTTTTCCCGGAAATTTCGGTAAAACGTAGGAGGACCATTAAAAATTAAAATTAAAATCCCCAACAAAATTAAAATCCCCAACAAAATTAAAATCAGAAAAAAATCACGGATAACGTTTCAAAAACGAAAACACATTAGGGGGGGGTCTAAAAATCAAAAGTAGTACCTATTGTCAAAAAATTTTTCCATATATTTTTTTAGTATAATTTACAACTATTTATGATGAAATGGAATTAAAATGAAAATTACAATAAATGAAAATCAATTAAAACAAATTGTATTTGAATCTGTTAAAAGAATTATTAAAGAAAGTTTAGGAAAAATAAACCCAAGAATATGCATTCCAAAAGTAAGAGGCGGTTGGACGGAAAAAAAGATATTGAATTATCTTAAAAACTATTCATCATATAGCGGATTGCATTCCAGCGCCAGGTTCATTGCTGAGTTTGATGATGTCAATGAATTCAGAAGTCATTTGTTTTGGCACGGAAGTAGATACATTCAAAGTAAATTAAAGCCATCCATTACATTTGGCCGATATTGGGATGAAAACAATGGTGGCGGTGGCTATGGTGATAGATATTGGGGAGTATCTATTACATCTCACAAACAAACCGCATCTATATTTTCGACCGGCAAAGGGGTTTACGTGCATCCCATAATATTAGCAAAGAATGCGATAGTAAAAGACACTCCTGAATATACGGATTCATGTGAAATTTGTGAAGATGTACTTATTGGGCTATACACTGAAGGTGTTGATGCTGTTCGTCTTGGTAGTCGTAGTGAAGACGAGGTAGTAGTGATTAACCCAAGAGCAATATGTAACTGTGACGATGCATTTGAATACTTTCAATATTATGGGATGGATATGAACAGTATTAAAGAACCGACTGATGAGCAATTACAAGCAATACTTGATGCCTGTAAAGAGTATGTTGAAGCGTATAAAACCAAGCCACAAAAACCGTTAAAGCCATCTAAGCCATCAAGATTCGTTAATATTGACCCATATGAAATGTTATCAGATGAAGAATATAATAAAAAACTATCAGAATACGAAAAAGAGTTATCGGATTACGAAAAAAAACTTGATGCATTTAATCATTCTGAAGAGAAATTAGCTTGGGATGAGCGAACACAAGCATTAAAAAATTTGATGAGGCACAAAGAATCTGTTAACGAAAACTTTAATGTAACTAGGATAAGAATAACATGGCTTGCTGATATGGGAAGAAACAAGGAAATGATTATGAACAACCTTTTAAGGCTTCGTAAGGCAAGAAATGTTGGTGATGAGGAAACTGTCAATAATACGGTTCTTAGCGCACTCAGAAGATATCCAAGTTATATACAATTTGAAGTTATAGGATAATAATTACCATAAAAATTACAATAAAACATAACTATTTATGAATAAAAATTAAGATATATGGTTAATGAATTAGACAAGAGGAAATATATGTTATCAAAGTTAGGGTCGAGGGTGGCCCGAATGATAGGGTTATTTGTTTTTAGCAAGGAAGAAGAAGGAAAGAATTACACAAGGGAAGATATTATTAACGGGATTAAATCGTCAACTGATATATTAGCGAGGAAATATCCTGCTGTAACTGATAGGTTCATATGTAATTGTGTTGATTATTTCATAAAGAAGCACGGGAAAGATTTGTCATTCTTGATGGAGGGTTGTAACAAGAAGAGCAATGTCATTAATGAAAGCATTATAAGAGAGATGGTTTCCGAAACATTAAAGAGGGTATTGAGTGAGATGGGATATAATCAATTTTCAGATGATGATTTTGGCGGAACTGGTGACCCTTATGGATTTGGTGAAGAGGGCTTTGAAGAAGATGGGTATGCTTTGGATGGGTTTTATGACACATTCAATAACATATCAGTTAGGATTATGAATGACGGGAAACCTGACGTTTCAATAGAAGTATCAGCAAAAAGGCCTTATAATGGTGATAAAAAAGTTTCATTTAACGGAGAAAAGGCACAAATGCTTATTGATAAGATAAAGGATGAATCAGAAGAGTATGGAAACATTAACATTTCAATGTACAGGAATCTTTACAAGTATGTACTATAATATTTAAAATTTGTGTTTTATATGGAAAAGAATTTTGTTCCCAATCCACAATGGATGTCTGAAAAGTATGATGAGATGAATACCATGCTGTTTAATGGCAGATTAGGCTCTTGTGGGTTTAATATATTCACCACTGGAAAGGGTTCTGGCGGAGGTGTACTTGGATGGTTTAAGATAACCGGCCACGGTATAAAAATTGACAGGAGAACAAGGAAAATGTTCTCTGAGAACTATTGGGATAAAGAATATATTAATAAAGACAATTTCGTTGATTTATGTAAGCCCGTAATTGAGTTGAATGGAAATTATCGTGGTACTGAACATGGGTTTTTGTCCACGTTGGTACATGAGATGTGCCATTATTACACATATATGGAAGGGTGGGCCCCAACACAAGCACATGGAAGAGAGTTTAGGAATATTGGAAGTGTTGTCGCTTCGAGGTCTAATGGAATGTTCACAGTACAGAGGATTGCTACGGCAGAACAGATGTCTGAACTTGAACTTAGCGATGAGATGAAAGCAAAGAGAGAAAAAAGGTTGGCCAACAAGAAAGCGGCAGTTAGTGCTGTTGTTGTTTTCAAAAGGGACGGTGTTGTTGAACTTACCATGACATCCAACCAATCTGTCATTGATATGATTAAGAGATATTATGAAAAAATGGGAGAAATGGTTGTTGTAAATAATGATTTTAATGTAATTGAATTTTTATTTTCAAAAGGATATAAGAAGAATATGCGTACATGGAGATATTGGTATCTTCAGGATAAGCCGTGGCTTGATGAATTGAAGAGTATGCTATTTGGGTTTGAGGATAATACCGAAACTGACGTTGACGAGCCTGAAAGAGAAGAAGAAGTTGAACCAAGTAAAATATTTACAATAAAGACAAGTACTGGTACATTTGAATGTAATGCAGATTCAAGAGAAGAATTAATAAATAAAATTAAAGAACGTTTTCCAAAGATGAGTGATGAGACAGTAGAAAAAGTTATAAACAACCCGGCAAATTACAAGGAAGCAGCGTCAGGTGTTAGGGAAGAAAGAAATATTCTGAAAGAGATACTTGATGAATTCCTTGAGACTGAAGGATTGAAAAACAACGGAATTGAAGACAGCGTTGAAATAACACCTGATATGAATTTGGGTAAATATTCACCATTACAATTACAATAATAATATGAATGGAATATGGGAAAGGTTGTAATAAACGAGGAAAAATTAGGGAGAATTATTTCTGAGGCTGTAAAAAGGACTTTGAATGAGTTTTTCACGTATCAGCCAAAGACATATAATACTTTTAAAAGAAGTTCAGGATACATTGCAACTGCATTTGAAAAGTTATGTAGGCAATGTAATATGAAGTGTGATATGATTTGTAATGGTGTTTTATGTGTTGAATGCAGGAAGTGGTGTAGTGGAGAAAAAAAAGGGACATATGCAGGACGTATTCACGGATTTAAAGAAAGAATAGCACGTGCTGAAAAAATCGGTCTTTTAAGTAAAATTTGGGAAGGTGAAAGGGGTCATGGGTACACGTATTGGATTGCTTATTACGTAATAAACTTTGATTATGATGGAGAACTATTGAGCAAAGAAGAAATTGATAGAAGATTGGCGGTTGCAAAAGAAGTGATAAATAGAAAAGACCGTGTAGGGTATAATCCTGAGGCGGAAATGGTTGCAAGGGACAACTATCCAAGTAAAGAAGATGGTCCTCTTGAAAAAGAAAAAAGATACGGAACAAGACATGGTATTGTAACATACAAGCCAAACGGAGAAATTGAAAAAGGTTGGTAAATAAAATTTGGAACTATATACCAGTTGACACAAAAAATGGGTGAACCAATTAAGGCTCACCCATTTATTTATTAGTAACTATTTCATTACATGAAATCAACTTTCACGCCAATAATTGGGCATTCTAAATTTCTTTTTTTATTACCATATTTAAAAACAAATTTAGCAACAGATTTTCCATCAGAATTAATTACTTCTCCACCTCTAACACGATATCCATTTTTTTTCAAAAATAATAACTCTTTATATGCATCGTAATGATTATTTGGTACATATGATTTTGCAACATTTTCTATTGCTTTAATGATTTGAGGGTCTAACGATTGTTCTATATTCGTTATATCATCTATCTCATTCAACACTTTTTTAACAGATTCGTTTACAATTTGTTTCAGCTGATTTTCGCTAATCTTTATAGTTTGTTTCATTTGTTCACAATTTTCTTATAAATAGTAAGGAAAACAAAAAAGCACACTTTTTCAAGTGTGCCTTGTGTCATCATGGATATAGTTACCTTTTCAAGTTAATTAAGGCCTTATTCATTATACATTTAACTGTTTTAAAATCTAATCGTCTTCTATATTTTCCGTCTTTTCTAAGTCCTTTGAATGATGTAAGCATTACGTCTTTTGTCTGTTCTCTGTATTCGTTAAGTATTTTGTTACATTCATGGATAAATTCGTCACGGTCAATATTTGATGGTAGCCCTGATATTCTTGAAAATGCTCTGCTTGATATTTTAATCAATGATGGGTCTATTTCTTCTCCATGAAAGAACTTGCAGTCTGATTCTATTTGACTATCTACTGTTTTGACTCCTATATTTCCGTTTTTATCATTGAATGTCCATTGGTTTGATGTTGTGTATCCTGTAATATCAATGTTTTGTAAATCAGATAAAGTTCCAAGAAAAACATCGTTTGAATACACTTTCACGCTTTCAGTTCCTTCTGGCGTAAACATCGCAAGGCAAACGGGACAATTTGTGTCATTGAACATTTTGTTTGTAAGTGATATAACGCCCCACAGCCTTTTTGTGTTTTCTGTCTTGTGATGAATGTCTGAAGTTATAAAACTTTCAGGTATTATTAATGCCGCATAATTACAATTATTTAAAATAAGGTTCATACACACCTTATATAAATCATCTTCTTCCCATGGATAATCTATATGTCTTCTTCTTGCAGAACTTTTCCCAAGATATGGCGGATTTGTTATGCATGTTTCATAACCGAATGGAAAATTCTTTATAGTATCTTGCTCTGTTATGTCACAATCATATACAGGGTTAATTGATGGGCTAATATCGTAGCAAGACCAATTTAAATCATAGCCGCTATCTGATATTAGTTTCAAAATGTTATTTGCTCCGGCAAATGGCTCTAATATTGACTTGTTTTTATCCACAAAAGCCATCCACTCATGAAAGAGTGGATGGTTAAATGGATTTTCTATTGTATAATACTGTCCTAATTCACGTTTATTAGACATTTAATTTATATTGTACACTCTTATTTTTAGTACACCCACTGTCAATGAAAATAGTGTTCATTTTTTTCTTTGAAAAAACGAAAAATTGTTCTTTACTTAAAGAAGTATACAAATTTTTTAATAAATCTGCAATTTTTTCATCTTGTAAAATACTTTCGTATATTTTCTTTTCACTTTCACTATCTATTTTTTCACCATTTTCATTAACTTTTGAACGTTCTTTTGTCCATTGTTCAATATGTTCGTTAATATCTGAAATAACCTCTTCAAACACCTTTGTTCCATCGTAATCAACAACGTCTTGAATACCAAACTTTACATTTTTCTTGTCAGGACTTTCTGAAAATATTTCAGATTTTAAATCATTATTACATCCAAAAGTGAGCATTACTTTTTGTCCGTTGTGTGTTGAATGGTATTTATCACCAAAGAACCACCACGAAGAAGCACCTCCATACATAACAAGATTATTATCATAGTTAACAAAAGCACCAGTACAATCACTTGAAAATCCATAAAATTTATCAAAATCGTTTGCATTATCTTCATCAATTTCAAATCCGTTTGGTTTTACATATCTTGCACAGTCAATCATATGTAGTTTACAAGATATTGTTTTGTTGTGAAATTTAAGATTATAATCTTTTTTGAACCTTTTTAATCTGTCATCATTGACATCGCCATACATGACATCAAATGGGTCAAGTAATTCGTTATTAAAGTAAAATTTAAAATTTGGGTTTTCTAAAGAATATGGATAAATTTTTAATGCAGCAATTATCTTTAATTCTTCAATTTCTTCTTTTGTTAACTTTTTTTGGCCTTCGAATGTCTTCTTTATGCAATTTGGCTCATCACATGGTTTTGGCTCATCATATTCGCAGTTAATTGAAAAGTCATTTCCATTTGCTATGCAAGTAAAAACACTGTATTCGCCATTATAAACGACCTTTACGGTTAAAGTTCCAATTGCTTTTGCTGACTTTCTACCAGCAACAATTGACTCAATTTGTCCAACGCCACAAATGGAAGCACCATGATTGTCAGACATTGTTCTTCCAATTTTGTACATATCTCTAACTCTAGTGTGACTTGGAATCATACCATCATTAAAAGTTTCCATTGTGGCTGTGTTTCCAACAATTTCTTCTTTAAACGATATACCTGCAACGTTTGGCTTTGCCCCAAGTATATTGTCCAATTCTTCGTTAAATGGAAGTTTTACATTTCTAGAGCCCCATTGTGTAAAATAATGGCTATTATCGTTCTCAAGTTTATTTTTAATTTTGGCCATTGTAATTAAAGTTTTGAGTTAATAAAAGATTTAAGTGAATTTTCTAATGTTTCAGATGTACATGTTTCGTATTTATCGCTTTTATCCAGTTTGTCTATTTCTGAATTTATATATTCGCCATCAAGGACAAAAACAAAATGTAAGTTTTCATCTGTGTTTTTTTGCATTGATTTTGAATATTGACCAATTTCTTTAATTGCATAATCTTGTGTGCCACCAGCAACTTGTGCGCTTTTCAAAACAAAAAACACTGAATATTCTTTGTTTCCGATTATTAAATCAATGATAGCATCAAATGTTTTTGAGTCATACCATTTATTTCCGCAATCTTTGTAGTCACCTTTTTTTATTACGCCGTTTTGGTCAATTCTGTACCAATTTTCATGAATTTTAGTGTTGAATCTTGTGTAATCAATTTCAACCTTTTTCCCATAGTAAGATTTTAATTTACCAAGAATAGTAGATAAAATCTCAATTTGCTTTTTTTCAATTTTACCGTCTCTTTTTCCTTCTTTAATAATAAGACGATGCAGTTCTTCAAATTTTGAATCTAATGAATTCTTCATGATTTTTAAAATTTAATTATTATTATTATTTAAAGTTATGTTATCAAAAACCGTGCCAAACTTTTTATGTTTGATAATTTAATTTAGTTGGGGCGCTTGATTCGAACAAGTCCTCCATGCGCTTTGGTGTGCTACCCTGCCTAATCCATAGGATTTTCTTTTCGGTCAGCATTTCTTACACTACACCCCTATTGTTTATTTGTCTTTATTTTTATTAACCATTTTCCTTACTTCATGGACAAGTGTTTCAATCGGGTCAATTTTGTCATTTGATTCATCAATTTCACGAAGCAGGTCTTCTAAATGTTCTCTTTCTGACTTATTCATGGTTTCAAGATTATTTTTATTCTATATTTTTCTCTAAATGCTGTCATCTTCTTTTATATCTCTTCAATCTTTTCAAATGGTACATTACCATCGTTTTCTGTGATTTTTGAAAAGTAGTCAATGATTGGTAGTTTGCCGTAATATTTTGTTTCCATATTTTAAAACAATTTTTTAACAAACACTATTCTTTCTGAAGCGTATCCTAGAAGTAAATTACTGTCAAGCCCATCATAATATTCAGTTCCAGCTGGTATCCTACATTCAAACAAATGAACATCGTTTTCAAATCTATTTTGAAAATATTCGACCATTTCTTCCGCAACTATTTTACCTTGGTAAGTATGGATGTATCCTTCAGAAATGCTTGGATAGCCGTTAATATCTTTAATTGACCTATCGCCAATTCCAACATATGGCCATAATCCATATACAATTTCTGACTTTATCGGATTGCCCTGGAATGGTGACATATATGGATACCCTTCAAGTCTACATTCTTCAAGCATCTTATAACATATTATGTCCTTTTCTGCCACTTTTGGCACACTGTTTTTTATACGTAAGCACATATTATTCTTTATTTTTAATGTTAATAAAATGCATATCATTGAATGCTTCTTTGTCTATCTTATCCCAATACTCATCAAAAAGTATGCCAGAAATTACATCTAAGTTCATTTTTATTTGTTCATGGACATCAATCTTGTAGTCATTTTTTCTCACTGGCCAGCCGTGAACAATCATTTCATATTCACAACGGGACCAAAATTGGTACAGGGATTCATCTTCAACAAACTTTTTGAAATCATTGAATGATTTTGGTACAGTGAAATGTTCATCGTAATTATTTTCACTTTCTTCAATGCGTTCTTCAAGCCTGTTCCTAAAGTAAGGTAGAACATCATATTGCTCAATCATATCTTTGTTAAAGTCCCAAGTAAGGACAAAGAATTTCTTTTTTTCCTCCATAACTTACAACTCCATTTCTTTAACAAAATTTATTTTTTCAGAAGCGAAAGATGCTTCACAAAAGTCATCTTCTCCTTCATAGTATTTTGTACCTTTTGGAATTTCGCATTCAAAAATACAGAAAACATATTCTGGATACATAATTCCAAGATGATTTTTTAAATAGAATGCGCTTATTAGTGACTTATAAGTGTGTATAAATCCACCCCCAATAACACATGACACCGACAAATATCCTTGTTGTATTTGTTTTTCACCCATAGCAATAAATGGAATTTTCCCATCTATCACATTTTTAGGCATAAATGTTTTTTGATATGGCGTCATGAATCCGCCATCATAAAATGCTAAAACTTTATAGCATATTAAATTTTCTTTTGCTATTGAAAATTGATTATTTTTCGTATATAAGCACATATTAAAATTCTAATTTTACATCATTAACCGGTTCATAGTTTTCAGGGTTTTCAACCTCTTCGATGCCTCCGTCATCCATTTCCCAGTCTACATATACATCGTTTCCTGTCATATACCTTTCGGCAATTTCAATTGCTTTTTCTTCTGAATTTTCAGTGTCAGGCACTTCAACAACGATTGATGTGTGTGCCGAAAAATCAAGTCTATATTTAACTGTTTTCATAATTTTAAATTTTTTCAACCATTAATATAATTTTGTCACTATAATCACCAAGGATTCTTCTTGAAATAACTTTGTATTCCTCTTCGATTTCGTTATAATCGCCAAAATGTAATACAACAACATCGCCAACGATAGGAATAACACCATCCCAATTTGGCCATTGCTTGATATATCCCCATCCTATTGCATCTCTAAATTCTATTGTGAATTCCTTCATTTACTTTTTTTTAGCAATTATACAAAATAATTTACTAAATACCAAACTATTTATTGAAAAATATATTTTATGAAGAATAAAAAGCGTGTAAACGAAGCACAAAAAGCAGGTGTATTAAACGAAAACACAATTAGACAAATAGTTGAGGAAACTTTAAGAAGGGTTTTAAAAGAAGGTTTTGATTATAATGCAAATAATAGTCAATTTGATGCAACACAGCCAAATTATTGGAAGACTCACCATGACTATAATGACGAGATGGCAAATAAAGCTTCTAATTGGATGAGCAAGCATTATGACCTTGAAGAAAATCATGACGAAGACACTTATGATGGTGATGAAGATTATTACAATGAAGATGATTGGCGTTCAGATGAACCATCAGAAAACGATGTAATGTCAATATTACAACAAATACAAGAAAAATGTAATGAATGTGGCGCAATGTTCAAAGACCTTGGAGAAAATGAATTTGGAGTAATATCAAGAAACGGTAATTGTCCTGAAGTTGAAAACTTGTTGCAAATGCTTGAAAGCAATGGCGTAATATATAACACCGGTGGGCAAGTATCAACAGTTGGCCCTTGGCATGCAAAGTTTAGGGTAATAAGAGCACTTAACAAATAAGAAAATTATATGAAAATAAAAAGGGTAGCGATAACTCGTTACCCTTTTTTATTATTCCTCAATTTCAACAACTTCTTTTATAAATTTTAATTCTTTTGATGCATAGCCTTTATAGTGGTTATTATCTTCTCCATAAAAATATTCAGTGTTTTCCGGTATTTCGCATTCAAACAACTTTGGATTCTTGATTATGTCCGAAAACATTCTTTTTGTTATACCAAGGACAACCATTGCGTTTTCATATCCTTCTATTGAATGTATAAAGCCATCTTTTATTATGTCTTTATTAACATTTTCACAATCACTTTCAGGCTTTAAAGTTTCTTTTCCATTAACAATGTCATCACTTACGGCGTAGCGTTGCCAAGGCGTTTTGTAAATAGTGCCCGTATCGTCTAAGATTTTATAACATTTTACATTTTCATTTGATTTTTTGATTTTACTTTTAGAAATTAAACACATTATTGTGGGTTTTAAAAAAAATTATTTTTAAATCATACTAAGATTAAAATTACAAATACTAAATTTGCTAAAATTATCAATATGGGCATTATTATTGAAAGGTTTGCGGCAATATCACAAATTGCCCAATTAATAGTTTTAATCCAATACAATTCTTTTTCAAACGATTCAAGCCAATAAGCAATTAATCTTGTTGCATAGACAACAAATATTAAAAGCAAAAAGGCTATTATTAATATAATATCAAGTTTAAATAATATTGGAAATGTAAACATAGTTTGATTTTAATTTAATATACAAAAAAAACATAGTAAAAACAAGAATATAAAACTATTTATTGAAAATAACATATTATAATTTTTTATTATGAATTTTATATCTAATACAAATGAAAAAATAAGAGCGAATAATGACATAGAATGCTATTGTAAAATAAAAAGGCATTCTAATATTAATCCTGATGAAGATGAAATTTGTGAAGATTTATATTTTATTGACTACATTGATAAGCAAATACCAAATGGTATATCATTAAATGAAACCCAATTTGAAAATACTGATTTAGAAGAAATTGAATATGACGATAATAATCAATATTTCAAAATTAAAAGTGGATTTGTTTTTACATTTGAAGAAAAAACAGATGCAGAATGTAGTGAAGTGATGTCAATAAATTTTTATGACAAATACGAGGTGATAGGAGAATTGTACAAATGCATAATACCGAAAAACGAATTATATATTGAATGCGTTAATGAATATGGCGATAAGATATATGCGTCAAAAAAAATCATATTAATTGAAAAAGTTGAATAAAATGAAAAGTATTATATTAACAGAAAATGACATACATAACTTGGTAATTGAATCTGTTAGAAGAGTTATAAATGAAATAGGTGACACCCCAAAAGGTCAATATAGGTTAGGTGGGCTTGACGCAAGGTATATTAAAAGAATGCATGATGCTGAAGATGAAGAAGAACGCATAAAAATGTGGCAAAAAGCAAATGACATTAATGATTATGCCTCAAAGCAAATACGTCCAGAAAAATATGATGGAATTGATGACGAGGAAGAAATATATTCATTACCGACAGCATACAGACTTGGATATAAAGACGAACTTGGCGGTACTACTGGCATAGATAAGATGCTTGGTATTACTGGCCATAAGAACAATTTGAATAACCCTGAGAAAGATGCTGAATTTAGAAAAAAATATCTTGACGATGTAAGCATAAAATGATTAAGAAACTAACATACGATACTGATAAATGTTTAATAGATTGTGACGGTATTGTTATACCAAGTCACAATGTAAGGGTTTTATATAACTCAAACACAGCAAGGCCTTTCGTGTATTTTGAGCCGAAGTCAAATGGTGACAATTCAGGGACCGGCGTTGCCATTGTTGGTCCTTATGGAAGCACTCATAGGGATTTGGTTAACCAAAATATGATGCTAATTAGAGGTAAATACCAAGTAAAAAACGAGCAAGAATTACTCAGGGGAAGAATTTGGGAAAACGTAAATGACTTTGGTGATATGATAACCATTTGGGATGCGTTTTATGGCGGTTCAATATCTTCTGATTTAATTAATAGGATTAGAGAAGGTTTGCGCATTCATGAGGGAATCAACATTGACGATATGTGGCTTGCTTTTCTTTGTGACAAATATACTTGTGATTATTACCTAATAACCGTTGATGATTACATATTTGGCGGATATAGCGATAAAAAGGACCTAATAGCCGCATATGAAAAACAGAGTAAAATGTCATCAGGGCCTGCCGATAAATATAAGGATTGGGATTATAAAAACCAAGGCGTTGGATATTTGGGATATCACTTAATGACAAGACAGGATGAAAGCAATGGCAAAAAAATGGTTTTCACGGAATCTGATATAAAATATATGGTTAATGAATGTGTGAATAGGTGTATTAGAAAATATTTGAATGAAAACCTTAAAACCCACGATGATGAGTTTAATATCTATGAGAAACTTGAAGAACTTGACATTTCTTATGATTTCATCAATGATAGAGAAAACATATTAGAAATACAGACACCTGATAAAAACACAAAAGCCAAAGTAAGACAATTGCTCAATTACTATGGATGGAAAGAAATAAAAGATAATGAATTTTCTATTTGTGCTGAAAGAATGTACGGCGATGAATGGAATGATTTCTATGACACTGAAGCAGAAAAAGACGATGATTATCCTTATGGCGTTGGTATCTATTATCATATAACACCTTCTTACAAAGTACCAAAGATATTAAGGCAGGGGCTGACTGTACGAGAAGGAAACAAACTTGGATACGCAAGAGGTGAGAGAACATACCTAATATCGTACCCATCGCCAGAATTGGCTTACGACTTATTTAGAGACTGTAAAGAAAGTCTTGAATTAACCATATTACTTGTTGACATTAGAGATTACATTGGAAAGCAAATAAACATATATCACGATGATTTTACAAATGACGATGGGGCTGTTTATACTTATGACTACATTCCGCCTCAATGTATAAAGGTTTATGATACTTTAAAAGTATAATACATTTTGCGCCATCAGGTATATAGTTCCCTTTTTATTTCGTTTTCGTGTAATTTAAATTCAGTTATTATAACAGTATCTTGTTTTATAATCAATAAGATTTGACACTTGTTCTTCAAACTCTTTGTCAAATTCTTCTTTTGTTATTATTTCTATGTTTTCTAATTGTTTTTTTAGAAAATCTATATCATTTGATTCTATATTAAATTCGTGCCAATAAGACCAATTAAACGATGTTGCGTCACCATACCCAGTAAATTCTCCACAAAACCCATGCCCACGTATCAAATATGAGAATTTCGTATTTCCTTCAGATTCAACAGATATTACATCAGTTACATAGCAATAATGTTCAATCCCAAACATACTTTTGTATTTAATGAACTTGCCTTCGATATCCAAATGTATCTCATTAAGCCTTATTTGTCTTATTTCTTCATTTATTTCAGATATTTTGTTGTATAGTTCTCTACGTTTATTCGTTAATTCATCTATTTTTTCTTGCATAACATATAATTTTATTAATAATTTACAAATAAAATTGAATTTTATCAACTATTTATAGCAAAATAACTGTTTTTAAAAACTACATCAATGAAAACTTTTTTTGAAGCAATATTGAATTTTTTCAAAACATTGTTCGGTAAAAAACCTGTTGTAGAAAACACAACAAATAACGAGCCTATATCAAACGAAAATGACACAATAGTAAACAACGAGATACACAATGAGCCCATTGATAAGCCTAATAATGAGCCGATTGATGAGCCAAATGAGCCTATTACTGAGCCTAATTTGGGCCAATCAGGTGAACAAGTATCAAATGATTGTAAAATGGTGATTTTAATTGATAATGGGCATGGAAATAATACACCAGGAAAAAGAAGCCCATATTCTCTTAAAAAAATACCACCCGAAATAGACTTTTATGAATATAAATGGAATAGAGAAATTTCGGCAGAAGTTCACAAGAGGCTTGTTGCACTTGGATATGATGCAAGAATAATTGTTCCTGAGATTATTGACATTTCATTGAAAGAACGTGTGAACAGGATTAATAAAATATGTAACGAAGTTGGCACTAATAATGTTATTTTAATTTCAATTCATGCGAATGCAGCAGGAAATGGCACTGAATGGAAATCAGCAAGAGGGTGGTGCGCATTTACAACAAGAGGAACAACAAAAAGTGACGCATTTGCAGAGTGCCTATATGACGAAGCAAAGAAAAACTTTGTAGGACACCAAATTAGAACGGATAAAACCGATGGCGACAGCGATTGGGAATCAAACTTTTATATAATTTACCATTCATATTGCCCTGCCGTTCTTACCGAAAACTTTTTCTATGACAATGTAGAGGATACAAAATATATACTATCAGAAGAAGGACGTGAAATGGTAATAAAAACACATGTTGACGGAATTATAAAATATATAAATTCTTTGAAAAAGAACTAGCAATGGAAAGAAAAATCATTAAAAATAGAATCGAAGACGTAGTAAAAGATTTTTTCTATGCTTTAGAAACAGATGAACATGTTAAGCATATTCACGAAATGAAACGTGAAGATTTTGAGGTATATGGTAATCAGTTTTTATTTTTTATTAATTATGAAATAGGAAGATTACCAAGTTTTGACAACGTTTCAGATGATTATTATAATCCAGGATATAGTATTCAACACGGAGAGATTGAATTTGATATCAACGGCATAACTGGTCAAAATTTAGAAGAAGATGACGGAATCGACTATGATGTTCTTTCAATGTTAACAAGAGAAGAGTATGAAAACGCAAAATCATATTTTGATTTTGATTATTATGATTTACAATGTAACGAATCAAAATCAGCAAAAAAGAACATAGTTTTAATAAATGAGTCTGACATATTACATATGGTAAAACGTGCCGTTAATGAAGTTGCTTCAAAAAGAACAGCAATGAACAGGATATATAAAGTAACACATGACATAACAAGTCATTTATATCGTGATGAAAATTGGCACGGAGTAACTTTAGTTGTTGACGCAATTGAATCTCTTGGATATGATTGTGAGGTTAGTGTTAAAGATGGCGGATATAGGGAAAACGATGGCGCAAAATGGAAAGAATATCTTCTTTTAATAAGAACACCTGAGGGATTTGAAATTCACGGAACACTCAATTGTCACGCAGCAGGAACTGTTAAAGACCCATTTGATAGATATGATATGTCATTAGTTATGTGGTAAACAATAAATTTAAAAACAAAATATAGAATGAAAAAGCAAGTATTAAAAATAAACGAAAGCCAATTAATGAATATAATCGCAGAAGCAACAAAAAGGATTTTAAAAGAAGGAACAACAGACCCAATTATACAAGAAAAATGGGACTATCTTATTGAAATGGTTGGTCCTGAGCAAATGCTAAGTTCTCTTTACGCATGGAATTCAAGTAATATGATAGAGCAATGGATTGACTGGTTTGATGAAGAAGGATATTTCGAAGGTTCTCCTTTTGAAGAAACCGAAGAAGAATTCAGCGATGAAGACGAATTAGAAGGTCAGGGTGATTTATATTAAAAAGTACATTCACAAAATAATAAAGGGTGACGAGTCATCGCCACCCTTTTTTGTTAATAAGATTTAATTCACTTTTTCTTTACGGTAATGATTAATTTACCGTTATTGATTTCTGCATCAAGAGTATCAGCATCTGCATTTTTAGGAAGATATTCCTTAACACTTACCATGTGTTCAGAATTTTCCTTTTTAATGTGATACTTAACTTCAACCATTCTATCTTTTTCAAGATTAATTTCAACGTTGTCTGCTGTTGAATTTACATCAACATCCATTGAAAGTTCATAGTATCCGTCTTTTGATACAAAATTTGATGCGTTGTTAAATAACGGTTTTCCAAAATCAAAAGCATCGAAAAGTTTTGAAAAATCATTTTCCCAAGTAGTTAATGGGAAATAACCAAATAATCTTTCCAACATAGTACTATTATTTTATAAATTATTATAGCCTTGTAACAATTCTACCCCTTGTAAGGTCATAAGGCGAAATTTCAACTTTCACCCTATCACCTTCAAGTATTCTTATGTAGTTTTGTCTAATTTTTCCACTTATTACACAAAGTAATTCAATTCCGGTGTCATCCAATTCAACTCTAAACATTGCATTTGGCAATGCTTGTATCACAACTCCTTCTTGTGTAATTAATCCTTGTTTAGACATAAATATTAGATAATTGATTTTTTAACCGTGTCATACCCAGTTTCTCCATAATGGAAGATTTCAGCAAGGGTAATCGGCTTATTAAGCGTAGTTTCAATACCACGTTCTCTTAAAATTGCTTCAGCCTTAGGCACTGCCAATTCTTTAAATTCATATTTTGACATTAATCTGCCTTTTCTCAAAAGAGCGCCATCAATATTCTTCATATCTTCATTGAAAGTACAGATAAATTTCATTCCAAGGTCATCAGAAAGCAATCCATCAGTCATATTAAGCAATAAAGATACTGCTGAAGCGCTTCCACTTTCTTTTCTGTCTCTTATTGCATTTTCACAGTCTTCAAGAATGATAACGTGGTTATTCAAAGTAATAAGGAAAGAGCCAAATGATGGTTCTCCTAAAAGCGTAATCATACTTGCAGGAACATATACAAATTTTCTATTTGGGAATAAATTAACAAGGTGTTTGATATATGAAGTTTTACCTGTACCTTTTTCACCATGCAAAATGACAAGGCCACTTTTATCGTCTTCAGCAATGAAATTGCGAATCTTTTCATCTTCAGTTTCAAAACCATCGTTATACAACTTATTGATGTCAAAGTTTTGGTATACTTTTACCTTACCCTTGTCAAGATAATATCCAGAAGTGCTGCTGCACAATCTCCAAATATTGTTTTCTTCACCCTCAGGTGCAATATAAAATTGAAGAACAGATTCAACAAACGCATTCAATTCATCAATATGCTTGTTATCGAACAACACATAAGACTCAGTTACTGAAGTCTCAAATCTTGCATAAATGTTACTCTTATTAAGAATAATACAAAATCCAAGATTTGTCTTATCTTCTTTATTTCCAAGAACAGTGGTGAAATAGGGAGTAAATTCAATGTCTTCGTCCTTTGGAGTGTTTTCTAACAAATACTTTGCTATCTTTTTGGTGTCAAATTTATAATCACCATTTGTTCTTGATTCATAATCAAACAAATAGCAGCCAGGAAAATACCCATTTTTTGCATAAAACAAATTTTGTAGTGAAATACCATCAACATCACCATATCTGCTTGAAGAATCAAATGGTAAGTTAATGTTACTAAAATTTTTAATTCCGTCTATCATAAACTAATCTAAATGTTTTTATTTAATATACAAATATTAATTATTAATTCAAAATTTTTTATTGCTTAATTTATCCTTTTTAATTTTTTTTACCTTATAAAAATTGTTATCTTTATCATTTCTGAAAGATAATCTTACTGAATCAACAGATAATAGTTTTTTTTTCAAAAACTTTCTGTTTTTAAAATAAAAAGCTTCAGTATACACATAAGAATCTTTACAAAACTTGATTGTTGGTAGACATCTCATATTGTATCCTTTCTCATAAACATTGTATTTTTTGTGCTGTCTTTTAATTCATTATATCTTTTAGGATGTTTTACTTTGTTTATTGCCTTTATTTCTGCCACTGAATTTTTTCCATATTTTGGATTTGGCGTAAAAACGTGCTTATAATTAAATTTATTGTCACCTACATAACAAGAATAAAGATTGTCAATTTTGGCGTAATCTTGTTTCATCATATTTTATATGGTTTTACAATATTTATTCCTTCGTTTGAGTTTTTAAAAAACGTATTATTGTCCTCAAGATATAGTGTATCAATTATATGAGAAGCACCGTTTTTACTATAGTCATAAAAAGATTCATAAGGAACCGGTCCAAACATTGCAACGGTGTCATCGTCATATATATACAAATTATCGTTATCCGAATTTAATTTTTTTGAACGTCTAATCGCTTTACTCATTTTTTTCTATTTCAGTTCTTATTGCTTCCAATTCTTTATATAGCATGTTTTTTTCAGAAAAAAACGTTTTTGGCCTTATTTCAGATTCTGATACAAAGTTTAAGCTGTTTTTTGGTCTTGTACACATTACATATTGAAGATGCTTTTCTTCTTCTATTTCCCACTTTGCTTCAGCCAATTTGCTTGGTATTAGAGATGGGCATATAATAAATACGTTGTCAGCCTCAAGTCCCTTTGCTCTGTGTATTGTTGATAATTGGATACCACCCTCTTCTTCGTTTGAAAATATATCATTTATGAATTTTTCAACATCTTCCCTTGTTTCAACAGTTTTTGGGAAATTTTCTATTGTTTTGATATTATCAAGTAATGAAATTATAATTGGATTTGTCATTGTTTCCTTTTTGTCAAGTCCACTTTCTTCGGTAAAGAAATCCCACGTTGCTATGATTCTATGCTTTAGACTATCAATAATTTCTTTTGGGGTGTTACCATAAGAGCAATCAATTGCTGTTATCAACGATTTACCAAGTTCTTCACCTTTAAAGCACATCTTTTTTCCTTGTGCAACACCTATCCTATAAAAATCCATTAAAGGTGATATATTTCTGCAAAGAACCATATCGCCATTTTTTATATCGTTTATATGTGTATCAAAATTAACAGACCCTTCAGGTGCATTTTCTCTTGCATGAATATTGTTATCTGTATATCTTTTTGCGTATTCAATTATTTTAGTTCCACACCTATAGTTTGTGGTTAAAGGAAACTCAACAGAATCACGTCTAAATAGTGTTGTGTCTTTAAGGTGCTCGAATGAATCAGTATCAGAGCCACACCAACTATTAATGGTTTGGTCCCTGTCACCAAAAGAAAACATCCTCGTTTCTCGCTTAAAACACCTGCTTATAACGTCTTGTTGCGCAATTGAAGCATCTTGTGCCTCGTCAAGCATTATGATGTCAGAGGTGTAAATCTTTGTAAAATATCCATACTGGCTTGGATACCATAACAAGTCCTGAAAATCTACAACATCAGTTGTATTGTATCCCCATTCAAGAATTTTATTAACAAATGCACATTCATCAGCAATTAAAAGCATATTATATTTTTTTTCTGCAAGCCTTTTTAATTCTCTTTCAGATTTTTTTAAATTGTGTCTTGCCTTGTTTAATAATTCAAAAACATTTGATTTATAAATCATCCTTGAATTTCTTGCAAGTGAAAAATATGCTTCACTCCCAATCTCGTCAATATTTTTATTAATGTAATTTCTATATTTGTTATCATCAATATTAGGATTAAATCCAAAATGTTCAACAAACATTCTATAAGCCAGTCCGTGGATTGTATAAACTTTTACATTTTTTTTGTCACCGATTTTTTCAACTAACGTATCTCTTGTTGACCTGTTATGTGCTAACAGCATAACCTTTTTATCTGATTTGATTCTATTTGCGCATTCAACAAGTGTTGTTGTTTTTCCTGCACCTGCAACTGCCTGAACAATCATGTTTTGAATTCCGTGTTCGGCAAAATCAAAAATTTCTTTTTGTTCGTCACTAAAATTAAAATTCATCTTCAGTGTTTTCTTTATTAAGATTATCCATTCTATTCATCATATCATTAAAATATGACGTTAGTTCGTTTTCTTTAAAATCAATTTCAGGTTCTTTTTGTAAAATAGTATCTTTTGATGATTTTGGAATAAATAGTTTTTCAACAGCGTTCTTTGTAATTGTTGGATTCATTGCGTTTGTTAGTTTTTTGCTCCAAATACACTCAAATGAATCAGGCATATCATATTCGGAAATTAAAATCGTATGCCCATTATCTGCCATTTCATGGCACCAAGAATAAAATGACTCAAAATCAAACCCTCTTGAAAATTGGTATTCTTTTGTATTCCTATAAGGAGGGTCGCAATAAATAATTGAATTATCAGGTATATTAATCGAAAAATAGTCTCCACTTTGCCATACAACACCTTTAAGGTCTTCTACTTGCTTCATTGTGTTTGCAATGTTTTCTGCAATATAGTTCCTTGATTTTCCGTTTTTTCCAATAACGTTGTGTCCGGAATATCCTCCATCAAAAAATCTTCCATTAAAAGAACCCATATATCCAACCCAACCAATTATGTCATCAGTATATTTGTTGTTTTTTCCATGAAAACAATCCCTGACATCGCAATAAAATTCTTTTGAAATCTCCATTGGCATTTGTTTTCCTTCTGTTAAAGATTTCCACATTGCAATGAGATACTTGTTTTTATCAGAGGCAATTCTATTCCCACTAACACGTTGAATTACAGAACAACTTCCACAAAAAGGTTCGACATACCATTGCCCCTCTTTTTTGTTTTGCAAAATTATAGGTAAAATGTCACCAACAATACGATTTTTATTACCTTGATACTTCATTGCTTAAAAATATTTTTATTTAATAATACAAAAAAATATTTTTTTTTACAAACTTAATAATAATTATATTCATAAAAACATTTAGTATAGTGAGCCCATATCAAAGTATGTTACCGAGGGCCGTTTACTCGAATAGTTTTTAGCGGGAATATACCCGCTTTTTTTATGCCATAAACTATTTATACTTAAAGTATATTATAGCACAATGATTCCTGATTTACAATGGGTAAGGCAAAACTTTGATTTTTTTAATCAAAAATATTTCCAAAATCGTTTACCGATACCAAAATTTTCTTTTGACTGTCCAGGTAATTTATGGGGATATTATGATGGTGATGCGCATGCTCTTTTCGGAGAGCGCATCAGTAGGGTTTTTTCGCCAGGTACCATTGGATTAACAACAAAATACTCAAGAAACGAACAATCAGTACAAAATACATTGATTCATGAAATGATACATATGTATATTATAGTTGTGCTAAGAAAGCTTCCATATGAAGAACACAATTCTGATTTTAATCAAATCGCTGAATTTATAAACCGAGACGGATGGAATATATCAGCAAATAATGATATGTGTGATGATGACGTTCTTAATCAAGGTGAAGAAATACAAGATGGAAATAATGAAAGTGAACAACAACAACCGCCAAATTCAATAATATGCATAGTAAGATGCCAAACAAATAACGGAAATTGTGTTCTTGGAATGAAAGTTTATGAAAATGACGTGCGTAATTCAATGGAAATTAAAAATAGTGTCATTGGTGCAGTATCTATTGCATTTTACACAATACACTCGCCAGGGTTTGCAAATGAAAAATCAGATTTATCTAATTTGTACGGATTTACAGCAGAAAATGAACAAGATTTAGTGCAAAAAATGGCCTCTTATTATGGAGAAAACATTAATAATTTTAAACTTTCGCAATTACAAATGAATGAATCAAATCATAACAAAAAACTATTAATATCAGAAAAGCAAGAAAAGCAATTAATAAAAATACTAAAAGAGGAAAAGAAAAAACGTTCAATAGACCCTTCAAAAGTATTGTTATTAAAAAAGAAACTTGACGAAAAATTTATACCCCTTGATTATGAAATGATGAAAGGTGGAGACGTTGACTGTATTAAAATTGCAGGAAGATTAACGCCAAAAACTAAACAAGTAATAGAAAAACTTTATGAAGAAGACTTGGCAGATTGGGCTGCTGATGTTTGCAAAAATATGTTTTTAGATGAGAAAGATTGTGAAGATTTTGCAAAACTTGTCGTTAACAGGTGGCTAAATAATAAAATAAGTGTACATGGTATGCTTGACGTTAATTGTTTCTAAGTTATGAAAGTCATATTGACAGAATCGCAATTAAGATACATTTTTGAAATAACCACATCTGACATTGATGCCGAATGTAAAGATGTGAATGTAAACCCAACAGACGCGCAAAAAGAGGCTGGGAACTATAAAATGGGTCATTTCTATATTAAAGGAATGCCAATATCAATAGAAAACCCAATCGGCTCAAGGAGAAAATATAAAGACGAAAATGGAAACGATGGGTTTGTTATAATGAGGAATCATTATGGATATTTTACAAACACAACAGGTAATGGTAAAGATGGTGATGCGGTTGACGTATTTATCGGTCCATATCCTGACGATTTTGAAAGAGTATATGTTATTGACCAAAACAACAAAGATGGTGAATTTGACGAAAGCAAGGTAATGATTGGCTTCAAGTCAAGACAAGAGGCAAAAAAAGCCTATTTATCAAACTACAATAAAAATTGGAGAGGATTTAGGGCAATAACGGGAGTTTCATTAAAACTTTTCAAGAAATGGCTTTACAGAGGAAACAAACAAAGAAAGCCATTTGCTGAATATGTTGAAATACAAAAGAAAAAAATAGAATAAAGTAAAAATAATGGATGACCACTTTTTATTAGTATAAACTATTTATAAAAAAAGTTATAGAAATGAACAAAAAACAAGTTATAAGAATCAACGAAAGCCAATTAAGGCAAATCGTTAGCGAATCCGTGAAAAGATTACTAAAAGAAGGTTATGACTTTTCAAAAGTAGAAAAGCCTGAAGACTTTACATACGATGAAATATTAAAACTTGTTTCTATACTTAAAGAAAATCCTATTAACGAAAAGTGGAAGCCATGTGATTTAGGATGGTGTAAAGTGCAGAGAGTAGAGGCAAGCCAAGCAGGAGGGCGTGTAAGTGTAATAGATACATCAAATGGCCTAATGGATTGCTATTCAAAAGGGGTTACTGGTGAATTATTCATACAAATAGGAAGACAAGAAAATATTCCGTGGCATGTAGACAATGGATATACTTATATGTGTTGGAAAGATTAAGCAATAAACTTGACAACTTTAGTTTCATCTAATGTGGTGGCATTAAGGCGTGTTCATAATAAAAACAATGGGGTAGCGAATAATCGTTACCCCATTTTTCCACATTAAGATACAGTCACACAATTTTCAGGGCAAGTTATTTTAAATACATATCCCTTTTCATAATCGTTTTCAAGCAGTTTGTCTGTTAGTTTATCTTCGATATTCTCTTGGATTGACCTTATAATTGGTCTGGCACCGAAATCTTTTTCTTCTTGGATTTCGTTAAGAATATATTTGACAACATCGTCATCGTATTCCATTGAATAGCCCATATTTTCAAGTCTGCTTTCAAGTTTCCTGATTTCAATTTTGATAATCGAATTCAAATCGTCATCATTCAATGTGTTGAAATAAATCACATCATTGATACGGTTAAGAAATTCAGGTGGAAATCTATTTTTCAATTGCTTCAGCAATATTCTCTTAGTATTTTCTTCTTCATTATTAGAAAATCCAATACCGTGACCAAACTCACTTGCAGCCTTAGCTCCGACATTTGAAGTAAATACTACAATTACATTCTTGAAATCCACACGCTGGCCAGAGTTGTCTGTTAAGAATCCCTCGTCAAGAACTTGCAAGAAAATGTTATACACTTCAGGGTCAGCTTTTTCAATTTCATCAAGCAAAAGGACACAGTGCTTTTTATTTTTGATTGTTTCAGTAAGTTGTCCACCTTCTTCATACCCGACATAACCAGGATTTGAACCGATAAGTTTATTTACCGACACTTTATCTGAATACTCTGACATATCAAATCTCACAAGGGCCTTTTCATCGCCAAAAAGTTCTTTTGCCAATTTTTTAGCCAATAACGTCTTACCTGTACCTGTTTTACCGATAGCCATATAGCTATACATGCATCCGTTATTACTAAGGCCAACACGATTACGCTTTAATGCCTTGCAAACTGTATCAACCGCCTCGTCTTGCCCAATAACAGTTTCTTTAAGTCTATCGTTAATTCCTGAAAGTTTTTTCTTATCGTCTGAATTAAGATTACTTACAGGAATACCAGTTTTAATTGAAATTAGATTAAGAATATCATCAACGGTTACAGGAATATGGTTTTCTTCTCTATCTTTTTCATATGCATCCTTTTCGTCATTGTATTCTTTTTTAATTGAAATTATTTCTTTTGCAATATCGTCAGCACTTTCATAATCCTTTTCATTCTTTGCCTCTTCTAATTTTTCCTCGAACAAAGAAATCTTTGATTTTAATTCTTTTAGTTTTACAGGCTCATTTGATGTGCCATTTAAAGAACCGATTTCATCAAGAATATCAATTGCTGAATCAGGAAGATTGCGTTCAGAAATATATTTGTCAGCAAGTTTTACGCAAGATTCAATAACACCATCATCATATTTGACTTTATGGAAATCCTCATAAGACTTTTTAATCCCATCCAAAATCATAATTGATTCATTAATGCTTGGTGATTCAACTATGATTTTTTGAAAACGTCTGGCAAGGCTTGGGTCCTTATCAAATGTTTTTCTATACGAAGCAAAATCAGATGTTCCGATAACTTGGATTTCACCAGTTTCAAGTCCACGAGCCAACATTGATGAAATTTCAAAATCATTCTTTCCCTTATCAGCTAAAATTGCGCCAATATTGTCCATGAAAAGAATATAGTTCTTGTATTTCTTAATTTCATCCATAACACCCTTAACACGTTCCTCAAACATACCCCTAAGAGTAGTACCGGCCATCATCGCTGTCATATCAAGAGAAACAACACGCTTGTTTAAAAGAAATTCTGGTACGTCACCATTAACAATCCTATAGGCAATGTTTTCCCCAATTGCAGTTTTTCCAACACCCTCACCACCAACAAGTATTGTGTTATTTTTATTTTTTCTACCAAGAATCCTAATAATTTGTGAAATTTCCTTTTCTCTTCCAATAATCGGCTCCATTTTACCGTTTTCAGCAAGTTCATTTAAATCAACACAATATTCATCAATATAAGGTGTTTTTGAACTATTTTTCTGTTTTTTCTGTTTTGAAGTTAATCCCGAAATATCAATCATTTCACCCATACTTTCTTTTAGCTTTTTCATTGCTTCTTCTGGCGTTTTCGCCATAATCATTTTAACGCCAACTTGTCCACCATCACCTTCCATACTTATAATATCACTATCAGGGTCAATTTTTATTGTATCATCTTGTATTTTGTTTTTTAATATGCCATAAGTTAATCCGGCTTTATTAAAAACCTTTTTAATTTTATTATCTTCATCATTATTGCCCAAAATAGTTAAAAACACAATTTCAGATGTTAATTCATCAGAATTCACTTCGACCATTTCTTTCTCAGCATCTTTAAGTATGTCCAAAAACTTACTGTCAAGAGTTGGAACCCTATTTGATTTAACAGCACTAAGTGCTTTTGAAGAAACAACTTGATAAAATGAATTATAAATTGCGTTCATTGTACTTGTCATCATACAAGATGTTAATCTTCTATAAAGGAGATTGTTTTTTTGTATTAACGAACCAAGCAAAAAATAATTTAAATCAATTGTTAAAGTTGGCAACTCTTTTGACAAATCATTGTAAATAAAATTTAAAAGGTCTTCAAGTTCTTGCGACTTTGTAACGTTAATTTGATTTTCTTCCATTTTTTTAAAAATTTTCTTTTTGTTGAGTTAAACATACAGAAATATTTTAAAAAAAACAAATGTTTTGATTTTTATTGCAAAATTAGTATATTATATAAAAAGGTACATTATATGATATTAAAGAAAATTTATGACGAGGAAACAAAAACACAGAAGATTTGGTATGATTCATCAATGATATATTATACTGAAATGGTTGAAAATGAATCAGAAAATTGTGGTAATTTATTTGTTGTTTTTAAAAACGGGCAAAAATACGTTTATAAAGATGTAAGATTTGAAGATTATGTGGTTTTCATAAATGGCGGTACTGATGCATCTCAAGGTAAAACACTAAACAAGGTCATAAAAAACAAGTATGACTATGAAAAAATAGGCGAAGCCGATATGGACGCATTGAAATTGGAATTTGAGAAAGAAAAAGAGGATGAGTTTGATGTTTTGCATACATATTTTATATCAGGCCACAGAAATATAACAGAAGAGGAATTTGAAATAAATTACAAGCCATCAATAGAATTTGCATTATATGAAGACCCAAATGCAAAATTTGTCGTTGGTGATTATTATGGGGTTGACATTATGGCGCAAAATTACCTTGTGGATGTACTCGGAGTTGACCCGAATAAAATAACAGTATATCATATGTTTGATTCTCCAAGAAACAAAAACGAAAAAATAAAAAATACAAAAGGTGGGTTTACTTCTGATGAAGAAAGAGATGCGGCAATGACAAATGCTTCATCAAAAGATATTGCATTTGTTAGAGACAATACAAAAATATCAGGAACCGGCTCAAATATTTTAAGAAGATATTTATTGAAAACTTTTAGTTAATTTATACTATTTATGAATGAATAAAAGTAGAAAATAATAAACTAATAAAAAATATTTGATATGGAAACTTACAAAATAAATCATGAATTAAACCAATATGACCATGTAGAAGGAATTGAATTCAATGGATTAATGCCTAAATTAATGGAAGCAGACGGAATTGACACAACAGGAACAAGCGATGAAAATGTTAAATTCTTTGGCGTTAATGCAAAAGGTAGTGATTCATTAGAAGTTGTTGATATTAATGCATTGAATGAAGATGAAAGCGGAAGCACAAATGGTGAAACCAGTGGAAGCACAAGCGGTGGAACTATTGGTAATTAATATTATGACTTAATGAAAAAATTGAAAACGGATGGCTTTGCTGTTCGTTTTTTTTATGTTATTTTTAACTATTTATAAAAAAAAATAAAATACTAAAAATCACGAAAATGGATAACTATAATTTAAATCACGAATTAAGCCAATATGACCATGTAGAAGGTATTGAATTCAATGGATTAATGCCAAAATTTATGGAAAAAATTGGAATGACAACAGGTACAAGCGATAAATCTGAAAAAATGTTTGAATTTCATCCAGCCGGCAGTAATTCACTTGAAGTAATTGATACATATGAAATTATGAGCAACGGTGAAGATGGGGGAAGTGACGGAGAAACTAGTGGAAGCACAAGTGGGGAAACTAGTGGAAGCACAAGCGGTGAAACTTCAGGAAAAACAGAAGTAGAAACTATTGCCGATTATGAATATATATGGAACGAATCAACTTATAATTCAGCGATGTCAAACGAACCATTACAAGCATATTATGAAGACCATCCAGAAGAAGATTGTTGGAATACGTCAGAAAACAGGCCTGTTAATTATAACGATAGAAAATATACAGGAACAATTGATGATGTTGAAACATCAGGAACAGCAAAATGGGAAAGCGAAAACGCCCAAATGATTACAATTGGCAATAATGTATGTTATGCACCAATATTTTATGGATTCGACCCACAAACTGTTGAATTATATAATGATGCCGAATTAACAGAATCAGCCGGTAAATCATTTGTAATAACTAAAGTTTCATATGATGACAATTGCCCGCATTCATGGAATGCAGTAAATAAAGACGCATTTCCTTGGGTTGTAGTTGAACTTCCAAAGCCATTTGAAGGAACGGTTAAGTTTGTCTATGATGAAACTAATGTAGTTGAAAAAGCAAAATCAGCAGCTCACGGATATTATATTGAACAAGTTGCTGAATTGTTTGGTTCTGAATATAAGTTAGATAATGAAGGAAACACAACATTCGATGAAAGTAAGTTAGTAGTAACACTAATAACAGAAGAATGATGTTTCATTTTTTTTAAAAATTATTTTTTTATTCTTAAAGTCAGTCAGAAATGGCTGACTTTTTTTATTAATTCATTAAACTATTTATAAATGATAATTTGTCTATAGATGAAAACCATATATATAACAAAAGAACAAATAAATAAGATTAAAGACTTTGAATTATTGTCAGAAAACAAAGTCCAATCAGCACAAGACCAAGTTAAAAACAAGGTAAATGCAGGTGTTATGGATGCCGTTACAGCATGTGGAACTATGGAAGAGGGCGCAGAACCTGAATCTGACAAATATGAACTTGGAGTAGAAAAGGGTGGAGCAATTAGTCCAAATTATCACGTAAACGAAGAAAAAGAAAATGAATCATTTAAGAAATACTTTAATGAGATTGCTGAGTTTATGGAAAAAAGCGGGCTTGAGGTATCACCATTCCCCAAGGTAAACTTAGATTGGTCTGAACAAGACGGACTTTTCATAAGAACAGGATTTTATTCTCCTGAAGAAAGGGAAATTACAATATTTTGTAAAGATAGACACCCAAAGGACATTTTAAGAACTTTTGCACACGAAATGATACACCACTCACAGAATTTGAGAGGTGTTAATCTTTCTTTTTCTTCTGCTGATGATGTAAAAGACAACAAAGAATTGGAAAAAATTGAGGCAGAAGCATACCTTAAAGGTAATATATATTTCAGAAAATGGACGGAATACGTAAATTCAGAAAAGCATCCATTAAATGAATCAGCACTTGATGTTGAATACCATTATACAACTATTGAAAATTTAAAAAGTATATTATTAAGTTTGGATTTTGTGCTGCGTGATTCTTATTCGGATTCCCCAAACAGAAAAAGAGCCTATTTTATGTCACTTTCAAGAATTAGGTCTTGTAAAGAAGGATTTGGATTACTCATGAATAGAAAAGAAAGACCTGTAGTTAGAATAGAATTAAATGGTAGGGCTTTAAATAACATTCGTGATGTCAACATTAGTTCATTTGACTATTGGTACGACCTTTGGAACGCCCCAGGAAGACAAATTGGCGGTAAAAACGCAGAAGCCGAAGATTCGTTAACTACTTATAACGATGTTATACCAAATATTTTTGATAATATAGTTAATAGAATAGATATTCTTTTTTGCCCGTTTTATAGTTATAATCAGTATAAAACAGCATGCGAATTTTTAAATTGGGCACAAACAAATTACGATTATTACAAAGAATTTGAAAATAAACTACATTTTTATTTTAATGAAAACAATTTTAATTATCAAAAAAATGATGATTTTAATTTAAACGACTTAAATAACCCTAAATATCGTAATTATATATTAAATGAAATCGGATTGAGTGAAACTGTTTGGGACTTTTATGGAAATGAAGATGGGCTTTTGTATTTTGAAAACATTGATGACCTTAATAATATTGATGAGTATGAAACAGAACATCTTGTTAAAATAAATTTATCAAAATTAAAAATTAGGGAAAAGCCTCTTAATTTTCGAAATGAAAAACGTTTAATTTCATTTTTAGTTAAAAATGGATACGAAGGGGTTTTTGATAAAACCGGTGATTTTTTAACATTATTATATAAAAATGAATATTTTAACAATGGAATAATACAAGATTTTGAACCAAATTTACAACAGCCTAATGTTAATGAAAATTCAGAAAAGAAATCATTAAACAAGCCAAAAACAATATTGAATGATGAAGGCGAAGTTGTTCCAGATAAATGTACTTGTGGCGGAAAAATTGGAACTTACATTTGCGGCGAACCAATTTACAAATGCACTAAATGCGGTAAATATTACGGAACTGTGAAGTTTGGATTGGACGAATCAAAAGTGTTCGATGAAACAAACCCAGAAGATGTTGATTTATCATCATTCAACATTAAAAGAGAACTTAACCCAAAATTTTGGAAGAATAATTTGCTTGATTCAAGAATTAGATTAAAACTTCTTGATATCGCTGAAGATTTCATTGATTTCTTAGGCGTTGATTGGGTTAAGCCTGACGATATTATTATGACAGGCTCATTGGCTAATTTTAATTGGAGCAAAAAATATTCTGATATAGACTTGCACGTTTTAATTGATTTTTCAAAAGTTGATAAAAGAACTGATTTTGTTAAAAAATATTTCGATTCTTTGAAAAACCAATGGAATGAAGAACATGAAGATTTGAAAATTTTCGGATTTCCTGTTGAGGTATATGTACAAGACACAAACGAAGAACACGCATCAAGTGGCGTTTATTCATTGGATAAAAACGAGTGGCTAACGGAACCAAAGAGAGAAAAGTTAGCAAAGGCAAAAGTAAACAAATCGCTTATACGTTCAAAGGTTGCAAAATACATTGATTATATTGACGAATTGTATGATAAATACAAAAAATGCTCCAATGATGAATATAAAATAGAAAAAATATCAAAAGCGGCAAATAAATTATGGGATGCAATAAAGAACGAAAGAAAGAGTGAACTTAACAACGGAAAATCAGAAATATCAAACGGAAACATAGTTTTCAAATGTCTAAGACGATTAAACTATCTTGATAAGTTATACAACCTAAAAATGCAAACATATGATAATTTGAATAGTTTACGATAATTTTTTTTATTTTAATTGCTATTTATATGAAAAAAAGGAAAATAATTCGATAAAAACAAAATAAAATATGTCAAGTTTTGAAGAAACTCTTGCTAGAATGAAAGGTCTTTATACCTATGGTAAAGAATTAAACGAAGGTAATGACCTTAAAACACATACGTTAGAATACCACGCAATTGCAGCAGATGGTAAAAGCTATGGAATTATAAAAGAATGTAACAAATACTATATTAAGTCAGCTCCTAAAGATAAAGAAATGGTTGCTGAATCTTATGATTATCTTGGCGGATTTTGCAACAAGAAAAATTATGAATATAGCAGTTACGCAAACGCATTAAAGAACTTTGAATTAAAAATGGCTTCAATTAACGAGGCTTGTGAAGGCAATGTTAATATTTCTACTTTGGACCCATTCAAAAAAGAAGAATTCTTGATTGAAGGTACTGATAGGATGAAAAACGAAATCGCACGTCAAAGGCAAATTATGTACAACGCATCAATGATTATGAATGAAGCAAATGAAATTGGTGCTTCAAATAAGGACAATGTTGTTAAATATAATGGTACAAATCCTGAAACGCCAAAGAAAAATGGTAATTCAATCAATGATGGCACTGATGCAAAAGTAGTTGACCAAGATAAAGTTAAAGGGTTTAGCGGAAATAATCCGCACGAAAAAAAGACAAGCGGCCCTTACACTGAAAACCCATCAAAGGTAAATGAAGGTGCTTGCTGTGGAAAATGTGGTAAAAACCCATGTGAATGTCAAAACTGCAACGAAGAAGCAGGTGACATTAGCGATGAACCATTAATGCCTAACACAAGAAATTGGGCAGGTCCAAAAATGGGTGCAAGTGAGCCAGACCAAATAGGTTGGGATATGGATGGACAAGAAAAAGTAAATGAAGAAACCAAAGAATGGGATGAAGGTTTGCCGGGTTCAGCAGGTATTGGTGAGCCAGATACAGACCACAACAATGACCCATTTAATAAATCAATAAACGAGGGTGAAGAAGATTTTGATGACGAAGATAGCGAAAATCCTGAAGCAGACGATGATTCATTTGATTTAGGTGGAGACGAAGTTGCTGACGAAACAGGTGAATTTGGTGATGAAGAACTTGGTGGTGAAACAGGCGAAACAGGCGAATTTGGCGATGAAGAACTTGGTGACGAAACGGGTGAATTTGATGATGAAGAACTTGGTGACGAAACAGGCGAATTTGACGATGAAGAATTAACTGACGAACCTTCAGAAGATGAAGACCTAAGAAGTGAAATTGAATCATTGAAAGCAGAAATTGAAGCATTAAAATCACAAATTAACGGAGAAGACACTGACGTTTTAGACGGTGCTGAAGATAGTGCCGAAGACGGAGAAGATTTTAGCAATGATTATGAATTTGATGGAGAAAACGGAGAAGATTTTTCAACAGAAGGCGACATTGAAGAATGTGGAGATTTTTCACAAAACATGATGGAAGCCAAAAGAGCAAAAATGAACAGCATAGTTGAATCTGTCGTTAAATCAATATTAAAAGAAGACGAACTCCATGTATTCGGAAAGCACCCTGGCTACAGAAAGAAACCTATGGAATTACCAACAACAGGTGAAGACCAAAACCAATGGGGTAGAGATTGGAATGACGAAAGTGTACACAGCGAAGAACCATTTGGAAAACAAATCGGTAATGGTGACCCATTTACACAATTGGTAAATGCAGTTACAAAAGATGTTATGTACCAATTAAAGAAAGGTATTCCGATTGAAGGTGCAAATAAAAAAAAAGTGGACTGAATGAAAATTCAGTAGAAGAAAAAACATTCTTAAAATTAAATAACGCATCATCCGTTGGTGGCGATATGCAGCAACCCATGGATGATGCTTCTTTTCAACAAGACCCAGGTATGATGGGTGGCGACCCTAACGCTATGGGTATGGACCCAAGTATTGAAGGTGGCGACCCTAACGCAATGGGTGATGACCCTAACGCTATGGGTATGGACCCAAGTATGGAAGGTGGTGACCCTAACGCAACTGGTGGCGACCAAAGCGGTGAAGATTCTGATGATACAACGTCAATAATAAACCAATTAAGCGATGCTGATAAAGAAGCCGTAAGGTCTTATGCAAAAAGTATGTTAAATAAGAGTGATTCACAACAAGAAAACGAGGATGATGGTAATCAACCAATGATGGAATCTGTTATTTTCACAAAAAAGCAATTAAACAAAATACAAGAAAATTTTGGTCCATCTCAAGACGAATTGATGAAAAAAAACGATAGAAAAGGATTACCAAAAAAAATATCAAAATCAGGAAGTTCTCCATTTAATTCCCCATTCGCATAAAAACAAACACACTAACAATAAAATGAGCGTCTAAATGGCGCTCTTTTTTTATTTTAATAAAACTATTTATTATAAAATTGTTTTTAAATGGCAAGTATTAAAAGAATTATATTGACAAGAACGCAGTTAAATGAAATTATGGATAATATGAAAACAAACGTAACATTTACTGGTTCAACACCAACAGAAATGGGTGCAAATGCAAAACAAGAATATAACGATGCAATAGGCTCAGGACTAAAATCAAACGCAATTGCATTTACAGGAAAAAGTCCAAGAAATAATGCAACAGATTCAACTGAAGCAAACATTTCAATAAACACAAATACGCCTGACATCGGAAAAGCAGTTACCGATGCTGTTACAAATTACGTAAACAATGGCGGTGATATTAACAAAGTCAATGTTACAGGTAATGCCGAAGACATAACAAATGGCACTACAGATGAATCTAAAACATTTTCTAAAAAACAAATTGAAGAGGCACGTTTAAAAAAAATCCATGAAGGATATAAAATCACAAAAAGAAAATTAAGAGAACATTGGGAAGAAAAGCCTAATGATGATGCCAATCAATGGAACGAAGAATATGAAATGTTTATGGACGGGTTAAGACACGGCAATTATGAAGTAATGAACAATGTTTTGTTTGTGCAAGTTTTTAAAGGAAGAACTCCAGATAATGACCCAAGGTATGTTTATATAAGAAAAGGTGAAAACAGATTACACGATGACCATTTCTATATACAAAATAGCCCACCATTAAATGATTTAGATTTGAAAGACATTTACTACAATGCGGGATGGGAAGATGTTTTACCTGAATTGATTGATTATGATGGATTTGAAATGTATGAATCAAAAAATAAAATTGAAATTAACCCAAAAAACAAGGGAAAATTCACAGCAACAAAAGAAAGAACAGGTAAATCAACAGAAGAGTTGACGCATTCAAAAAATCCTTTGACAAGAAAACGTGCAAATTTTGCTAAAATGGCAAAAAGGCATTGGAAGCCATTGAAAAATTCTGAATAAAATTTTTATTTTTTTTCCATTATTGTGATATTTATAATAAAATGCAATAATATGGGAAAAAAATTAAAATATAGAATTTGTACTAAATGCGGCAAAAATCTTCCATTAACAAGAAAATTTTTCAAAAGAAAAGATGACAAAAATTTTCACGAAATGTGTAGAGAATGCGAAGATATTTATAATCAAGAAAAAGAATGGAATGGAAACCTTCTTAAATGTCATAAATGTGGAAAATTTCTTCCAGTAACAGAATTTGGACATTCAGACCATTATAAATTTAGAGACTACCATGACGCAAGATGTAGAAATTGTAGAACAAAAAGGACAAATGAAATTAAAAAAGAATATTCAAATGATGTAGCATTAACTAAAGTTTTACAAATGAGATTTTTAGCAGCAAAAGACCGTTCTATAAAAAAGAACATTCCATTTGATATCACAAAAAAATATCTTAAAGAATTGTGGAACAAACAAAATGGAAAATGCGCTATAAGCGGCATAGAAATGACATTTGAACAATGTAACGGAAGAACACCGACTAACGTATCTATCGACCAAATAAACCCAAACAACGGATACACAAAAGGAAATATACAATTAGTTTGTATGGCAGTAAATCAAATGAAATCAGATTTGCAAATTGATGATTTATATAAATTTTGTTCTGCAATATTAGAACACAAAAAATAGTTAAAAATTAAATAATAAAATAAAAGTCAATCATTTATGATTGATTTTTTTTGTTATTATTTAAACTATTTATTAACGATAAACTATAATTAAATGATTGAAAGATTTTATTCCGGTGATTATAATGAAAAATTTTCAGCAGTTTGTGATGAAATCTATTTACCGTTTTGGGGTATAAACGAATGGTTCGAATCAAAAAAAGCATATCCATTTGTTGCGTACATTGACGGATATGGAGATATAAGGGTTGCTGTTGGTATTAATGGATGGACACATAACGATATATTTAGCGACATACTTGATTCGTCAGTAAATAGAAGTAAGGCGCTATGCGGAAGATTTTGGAATCTTAATACGAAGAAAATTTTAACGATATGGGATGATTCCCAGTCATTTTTTTTACAATCATCAACGTTTTCACAAATAGTAGATTCACTAAGCGAAAAAGGACTTTCGGTCTATAATGCAAATTTAATTTTTGAAGCATATGAAGATGGGGAATTGAAAGCTTGGACTTATGGTCCTTCTGATGTTGGGTTTTATATTTATTCAATTCCTGTAAAGGATTATATTTCCAAAAAAATGTCTTCATTTTCAGATGTTGTTAAAGAATACGACATACAAGAAAGAAAAAAAGCGTCTTTAGCCGGCGCACCAGCAGGAATGTGGAATGATTGGGATTATAAAAACCAAGGAGTTGGGTATTTAGGGTATCATTTAATGACAAGACAAGACGAAAACAAAAATATGCTAAACGAAGGAATATTATATGATAAATTGCCTGAAGATATAAAATTATCAATAATAAATAATGAAACATCTTTAGGAAACAATCCGGCAATACCGGACATATATGACATGCCATTTTTATTGAAAATAGCAAACAAAAGATTTGAAGATATAAAAAACACGCTTGTTGAAATTGGCGAAATTAACGATTTTGAAGATACTGACATAAATTCTATGTTAGCAAAATTAATTAACAAGTGTATTGAAATAGAAAGGCCTTTTAGGAATAAATTAGAAAAACTTTGTGTTAACTATGTAATAGACACTTTTAATGTTCCCGAAGATAGTGTGCAAATTAACCTATCTTTATCAGATTCTATTGATTTAAATGCCCCGTCAATTATTGTTGACCCTGTAGATGGCGATGAGGATTTAGAATTTGATAGTGTTGATTCAGCATCAATGATACGTGCTGAAGTATATAAAAGAAGAATATTGGAATCTTTATGCATGGGAGGAGCTATTTCATTATCTTCAAATATTGATTCATATAAAGACAGCATACAGGAAATATCACCAGAATTATGCGAATTATACTATAAAATAATCGCATTAAACAACTATGCCCTATATATGAAAGAGGATATAGGAATTGACGATGAAAACAAAAAACAACTTGGAACTGTGAATGTTGAATTTGGTAGCGGAGAACAACAAGTTAGGATAACAGCACAAGGTAAAATATTTCCTGTATTATTAAGCGAGACATTACGTGGATTTATTGAATTATTTATATCACACGGATTGCCAAAAGAAAAGAAATTGGCGGAAATGATAATCGGAAAATCAGATTTCTTGAAAGCGGAGCCTTGGGATATGAGAATAGGGCCAAGTTTGTGGGTTCTATTTTCAAATTCACTTAATGACGTAACTTTGGATGAATTGCCATATTTATTAAAAAGGATTGCAACTCTTGATATTGATAAATTTAATTTTTTAATGAAAGAAGTGTTTGCAAAAACAAAAAAAGGAAAACAAATAATGTCAAAAATATGCAATAAAGCAAAAAACGACATAGAATATAGCAAATTTACAGATAAAATGTCTAAAATGAAATTAGATAAATCAATAATAACTGACGAGTTTATTAAAGAAGAAGAACTATAAACAAATATATGCCATGGAAAAAGGTAAATTAGTTGAAATTAAAAAAGGACAAACAGGCACAGGCCTTTTAATAGAAAATGACGGATATATTTCACCTGAAATCGGTGGAAACAAAAAACTTTTCGAAGACATAAACAACGGAAATATTAGCGATGATTTCCATTGTCCGTATCCGTTTGTTGTTGATGCAGTGTTGCAAAGATATGGCGCAGAAAACGCAAACGGAAGAATATATCCAGAAAACATCCTAAAAAGGGAAGTTGAAAAATACCAATCAAAAATAAGAGAAAGAAGAGCATTAGCAGAACTTAATCATCCGGCTGAATCTGTAATTGACTTATCAAGAGTTGCAATTAATATTGTTGAAACACATTGGGAAGGAAATAATCTTGTTGGTAAAATTGAAATAATAACATCACCAGGGTTTAGAAAATATGGTATAATATCATGCCAAGGCGACCAAACCGCTAATTTGTTATTATCAGGATATAAGATAGGGCTTTCTTCTCGTGGACTTGGAACTGTAACAAATAAAATGGGCATATTATATGTTGCAGATGATTATGAGTTGGTCTGTTTTGATGTGGTTAGTGAACCCAGCACAGAAGATGCTTGGTTTGCAAAACCAGGTGAAAAAATACCAGTAGAATATTTGCATGAAGGCCAAAAAAATGAAAAAAATGATATTATTGAAAAATTAAATTTTTTTGATACTTGGTTAAATAGTTAAAATATTTTTGAATATGAAATGGACAAATGATTTAATCATAAAAGAATTAACAAAAATTTTTGGTGACAAAATAGAAAATTTAATAAAAAGCATAAAGAACACAACTTTATTTGAACAAATTGTGAACGAAATAAACATTAATTAACTTAATTTATTATCAATTAACGCATTTTTTCATTTTAAATGATATTTATTATTAAAAAATAACAATTAAAATTGCTGATTAATAATGAGCACTAAAAATAAAAACATAGCATCTCAAGCACTTTTGGAAATGGATGCCATCACTTCTGCAATAAAAGAAGAGAGTAAAAAATCAATGAAGTCTCTTTTATCTGAAGCAGTTAAGACTGCTTTAAGAGAAAGTTGCGATGAAGAAGACGATAAAGATTACGAAGTGCAAGATGAGAACGAAGAAGAAAAAAACACTTCTGATAACAAAGAAAAGGACTCAAGTGAAAAAGGCTCAACCAATGAAATTGGTAATCCTGAAATGGGTGGTGAAGAAGAACCAGGCAATGAAGCAACAAATCAGCCAAATCAGCCAGAACCACAAATGAACGGAGCACAAGGAGCACCCGCAGAAAGTCCAGAAATGGCACAGGAAAACCCTGAAGCAAGTATGGAAGGCGGAGATGAAGGTTGGGATGAATTTTCAGATTATCAAGTGGGAGATAGTAATACATATGACCTCACAGGTGAGAATGACTACGACACGGTAGTAAAGGTTTATAAACTCTTGAATGACGAAGACCAAGTTGTCGTTAAAAAAGAAGGCGATACAATTCAACTTCAAGATAATAATGCCGGCACTGAATATATCATTGACTTGGGCGGTGATGAAGGACAACCTGAAGCAGAAGCACAAGAAATGGGAAGTGAGGAAATGCCTGACGAACTAAACGAATCTTTGCTAGATGGCGATGACTTTGACGGAATAGAACATACTGACGATTTCAAAGATGATGAGCCATTTGAAGACGAATTTATGGATGACCAATCTGTTATTGGACACGAAAACGATGACCCATTCATTTATGGCGATTATGAAGACCACAGAAATGAAGATTTGGGTGACTTTGACGAATTCGATGATATGGCAGGATTCGATGATGAATTGTACGAGGGCAAAATAAGAAATAATAAAAAAGCAAGAAAGCCAATGAAAGAAAGTAAAGAAGTACTATTCGAGGTTGACCTTGGATATACAGACAATTACCAAGACAAGGACCCGATAGCAGGACTTTCTAATAATGAACCTTCTAAGGGTGGCAAATCTTGGCACAAGGGCGTTCCAACAGGAACAGAAAAACCATGGGCCGGTGAAACAAAATCAAAAGGTGACCCATTTAAAGACACACAAAAAGTACAAGGTAGCGTAAACGAAGAAGACGGTATGGATATGTTAGATGACGTACCAATGGAAGAACAACAAAATGTTGGTGGATTTGTACAACAAAATTCAGTAACAACATCAAGAATACCTAACTCAAATGGAAGAAAGGCAAGAAGCCAAAGAGGTACTGATGTTAAAACAACTGGAAGTGCAGACCCACGTTATTCTTCAGCAACAAACGAAAGCAAAGAATTAAAAGCCATTAAGAACGAAAACAAAGAACTTAAAAAGGCAATTATGGAACTTCGCAAGAGTTTGAATGAAGCTTATATCACAAACGTCAACCTTGGAAAAATAACAAAGTTGTTCCTTGAAAACGCAACATCTCAACAAGAAAAGATTGACATAGTTAATCGTTTCACTAACGAGGCAAAAACATTAGAACAATCTAACACTCTTTACGAATCTATTAATAAGCAATTGAAAAACAAGCAACAAGTTAGCCTTAATGAATCATCAGCAACAGCAAATGGTACTAAAGAGTTAAATGAGCAAAAAATCTACAAAACTAACGATTTAATGAAAACAATTGACCTTATGGGCAGAGTTTTGAGTTGTTAATACTATTTATTAAACAAATAAAGAATAAGAAAAAACAAAATAAAGTAAAATGAGAGAATTTTTAGCATCTGGTCAAGTGGGTAATATCGAACTCAACGAACAGAAAAGAATCAGAAAAGAAATTAATGAACGTTGGTCAGCATTGGGCATGGTTGACGGTCTTAAAGGTATAGTCAAAGAAAATATCGCTACATTGTATGAAAACGAAGCTAAAGCTCTTCTTTCAGAAGCAACTGCTTCAGACAATAGCGGTTCATTCGAGACTGTTGTATTCCCTATCATCAGAAGAGTTTTCAGCAAACTTCTTGCTAATGATATTGTTTCAGTTCAAGCTATGAACCTTCCAATCGGTAAGTTGTTCTTTATGCTTCCTGTAACAAGCGAAAGAGAATGGGAATTCTTAGATAATAATGACAGAATCCAAGACAAATCAGTTGGCAGACATCGTGGTCTTATGGGTTATGAAAGAACCGACAGACACAATGGCAGCACCTACAATCGTTTCTATCTCCCTGATGATGTCGTTAATGGTATGACATTCGAGTACACAACTGACGGTGGTGAAACTTGGACTGCAATTAACAACGTTAAAAATTATGACGAAGCTGTTCAAGCAGTTAAGAACATTGATAACGCTATAATCAGACAAACTTCACCTAACGTAACAAAGTACAATAAGAGAACTCTTTACGATTTGTTCTACAATGACTTTTTGTATGACAATTCAAAAGGTAAAATCCGTATCAGAGTTTCAAACGATGTAACTCCTGTTTCATTTGTTGATTTTGAAACCGTTGAAATGGATGGTACAGACGTTAAACCACAAGCATATGCTGATGGTACTATCAGAAATCTTATGCTTAAAGTTAAAGGTTTTTCATCATACAACGCAGGTAAATTAACAGGTCCTGATGGAAACGAAATGGACACAGAAGCATTCTTGGCTTCATTGAAAGTTTATGCTACAACAGCTATTACATCAGAAAATGGTGCTTCATTTGAACAATACGAAGGTATTCCTTTCAGAGTCGTATCACAAAAATACGGTAAAGGAATGGTTGAATATGGCAATCCTTGCCAAGCAGATGGTTCAATTTTGATTGACCTTGACCTTGCAAAACCTGCAAAGAAACAAGGACAAACTCTTGATGGTTATATTGGTGTTGACTATAGCGTTTTAGAAAACATTACTTCAGGAACAGCAGCAAGTTTCTTCAATGTTGCTTGGTCACAATATGACTCATTAGAACTTGAAACCGAAATCGGTGAAGTTTCATTCAAACTTGACAGTGTAACTGTTTCAGTTGAAGAAAGAAAACTTAGAGCAACTTGGTCACCTGAGTTAGCACAAGATGTAAGCGCTTTCCATAACATTGACGCTGAAGCTGAATTGACAGCATTGTTATCAGAACAAATCGCTGCTGAAATTGACCGTGAAATCCTTAGAGATTTGAGAAAGTTCGGTCCATGGCAAGCAAGATGGGACGTTAACGGATGGAGAAGACAAGCTGGTTTCTCAACCAACTACACTCAAAAAGACTGGAACCAAGAATTGATGACTAAGATTAACCAAGTTTCAGCACAAATCCATAAGACAACTCTTCGTGGTGGTGCTAACTTCATCGTTGTGTCATCAGAAATCTCAGCAGTATTCGATAACCTTGAATACTTCCATGTTTCAGACGCTAACGCTGAATCAGACCAATACAATATGGGTATTGAAAGAATTGGTGCTCTTCAAAACAGATACCAAGTCTACCGCGACCCATATTCACAACCTTGGTCAATCATTATCGGTCATAAGGGTAAATCATTGTTAGATACAGGTTACATTTATGCACCTTATATCCCAATGCAATTAACCCCAACTATTTACAACCCTGAAAACTTCGCACCTGTAAAGGGTATCATGACTCGTTACGCTAAGAAATGCGTTAACAACAGATTCTACGGTGGTGTTAAAGTTGACGGTCTTGTACAATGGGACCCACAAGAAATCAGATAAACCGTTAATTCGGTAAACGATAAGGGCACTTGAAAAAGTGCCCTTTTTTTATGCTAAAACTATTTATCAATAAAACAAAATTTTTATGGCACTACAAATATGGCTCCCATTAAACAAAGATTTAAGAAACATAGGATTAAACGGAAACAATATAACAAACTATTCAGCAACTTTTAGTGCTTCTGGACCAACAAATGGCTCAATATATTTTGAAAATTCTAAATATATTGATTTAAATTATGATATGTCAAGTAAACAAGAATTCACAATAGCAATGTATGTGTATTGTACCGGAACAACATTTGCCGGCAATTTATTTACTGTTGAAAAAAGCATTTATTGGCAATTTATTGTTTATTCAGGAACATTACAATGGAGAGATGATGTTATTGGATATAGCGGAAAAAGAAAATCAATTACATTACCTACAGTAACAGCAAATTCATGGAATCATCTTTGTATAACATTTAATAAAGGTACTGTTACAGTTTATTTAAATGGCACTAAAAGAAATGAGGTGTCTGGTGATGGCACAAAACTTAATAGTGGAATTTCGCATTTTTGGGTTGGACATTGCGGTGATGGATATTGGTTTACCGGTTATATATCTAATTTAATGGTTTATGATAATGTACTAACTGAAGATGATATTAAAAATTTATGTAAAATAAATGTATTTGATTTAGTGCCATATAAAGACGATATTCGTGGTGGAATATTATTCGATAGAAGTGGATATTGTTTTAGCGCCGTAACGCCATATAATTTAACATACAAACATTCTTACGCAGTATTTAATGGCTCAAATGCATCAATACAAATTCCACCATTAACACAACTGAATAGTGGCGGACTTTTCACAATGACTGTATGGTTTTTAAAATCATCGTTTGGTAGTAAAGGATGGGAAACAATATTTGGTGGACCAGGTGGGTTTGAATTACAAACAAAGCGTTCAACAGCGAAAAATCCAGTTATAGTTCCTTATAGTTGGGGAGGAAGTAGTTCAGCCGCACATGACATGCCATATAGTTTGAGCGCATGGACAATGGTTTCAATGGTAAGAAATGCATCAAATTGTAAATTTTTTGTGGATGGCGAGCTCAAATACACAGGAACAAGAGGCTCCATACCAAACGGAAATTATTTTATTGGCTCGTTGAGCACAACATCATCACAAAATTTTAAAGGAAATGTTTCAAACTTTAAATTATATAGAAAAGATTTAACAGATGAAGAAATAGCAGAATTGTACGAACAAGAAAAAGAAATGTTTTTACCAGATGATTATGAAGAATTAGAATATATTGAATCACACGGAACAGAATATATTGATACCGGTATCGGAAATTGGAACAACACTCTTGAATTAGAAATAAAAGTAAGTATTCAAGAACAAAATAGCGGAACACGTACATATTTTGGAGCCTATGATAAATGGAAAAATACAGGCCACGCAATTCCAGGAATATCCACATATACATCATATAGATTAGGAACTTCATTTATTGCAGGATGGTCGAGTTCAAATGGAGCAAATATAGGAATACAAATTGGTCAAATAGGAGTATATTCATTAAAAGGAAATTTAATATCATGGAGTCTTGGAACCGAAGCAACTTTTAATAGGGGAGATAGTTTTACAATGAATGGGCCAAATTTAGTCTTGTTTGCCGTTAACGCTAACGGAAGCATATCTGAACATTCTAAGACAAAATTATATTATACAAAAATTTGGCTTAATAGTGTTTTGACTCGTAATTTCATTCCATGTAAACGTAAATCTGACAATGTAATAGGATTGTATGATATGGTATCAAAGCAATTCTTCACAAATTCAGGTACTGGTGATTTTACAGGAGCGTAAAATTACATAAACGAAGTTAAATTAGCAAATACATTTAATTTGGTAAAAAAGGGCTACATTTAAGTAAAGACCACTATTTATGTATATAATTATATAATTATGGGTCAAAAAGTCTTAAATAAGAGAAGTGTGCAAGTTGTAAACAATGGCCCGAAATTACCAACACCAGAACAATTAGAATACGGTGAATTGGCAATAAATTATGCCGATGGCCACGAAACTCTTGCAATAAAGAACAATCAAAATGAAATCGTCCCGTTTTCAAGTGACGAAAAAATATACGATAATGTACAAATACAAATAGATAATGCCCTTGTTCCTGTTCTTTCAGCAATAACAGACATTACTTCAGCAATAACAGATGATGAATTTGTTGTTGCAACGGCATTAGCTGATTTAGATGAGAGAATCACAAACATTAATAATTATTCTGAAGAATTAGATAATTTAATCAATGAATTAAGCGGTTCTGTCATGGATAATTATGCCCTTTCAGCAGTTACACACCAAGAAATTGAAGATGCTAAAGGTGATATTCTTGTATTTGTTAATAACTTATCAGGCTCTGTTAGTGCTTTTAGTGCTAGCGTTGTAAACACTTATGCAACGTCCGCAAAAACACATTCGGCAATTGCATCAGCAAGCGGTAATGTCTATAATACAGCAACAGCGTACACTAAAACTGTTAGTGGAAATATTGAATTAAACTTTAAAAAATATGCAACGTCAGCACAAACACACGGAGCAATAACAGCACTTGGAACAAGAATTGATAACACAAATACAGCGATAAATGGTCTGTCAGGCTCTGTTAGCGCATTTAGTGCCAGCGTGATAAGCAAATACGCAACTTCAGCAAACACTCATAACGCCATTGCTACTGCAAGTGGAAATGTTTATAAATCAGCAACAGCATACACAAAGACTGTTAGTGGAAACATCGAAAAGAACTTTGGAAAATACGCAACATCAGCTAATACGCACAACACTTTTACGGCAGTAGGAACTAGGATTGATAACCTTTCTTCTGATTTGAATACATTATCAGGAGCTGTCAGTGCATTTAATGCAAGCATGATTGTACAATTTGCTACAAAGGCAGAAGCGTCAGAATATGCAGCAGTAGCATTAGCAAATTCTGTTAATTACACAGATTCTGTTAGTGGTAACATAGAGCAAAACTTTAAGAAATATGCAACGTCAGCTCAAACGCACGGAGCAATAACAGCACTTGGAACAAGAATTGACAATGTTAATACTACAATAAATGGGCTATCAGGCTCTGTTAGTGCTTTTAGTGCCAGTGTGATAAGCAAATACGCAACATCAGCTAATACGCATAGTGCAATTGCTGCTGCAAGTGGAAATGTATACAATTCAGCAACGGCATACACAAAGACTGTTAGTGGAAACATCGAAAAGAACTTTGGAAAATACGCAACATCAGCTAATACGCACAACACTTTTACGGCAGTAG
>JAEEGL013878410.1_pt1 | contig 49929 bp, 38 predicted proteins | sample 9134231 | NCBI WGS metagenome assembly JAEEGL01 (sample SAMN16246548, study PRJNA631951) | gut metagenome | biome: gut microbiome; feature: rumen; material: fiber-attached | host: Bos | place: Iran: Karaj | collected 2018-10 | reverse complement strand
TTCAATATCCGGATAAGTCGTACCATTCTCCCAACGGGATATTGCCTGCGGAGACGTCCCGAACTTTTCCGCAAGTTGTTCCTGCGTCATATCCAAGCGAAGACGGTTAGCACGTATTTGATTACCTAAGCTAAGTTTCATAATCTACCTCTCTGTTTTTTATTAACTCTTCGCAGATGCTTTCCTCTGCTGAATACATTATACCAGGCTGTAAATAAAAAAGCAAGCGCACAGTTTGTGAGATTTTTCCTCGATTATTGAGAATTCGTGAGTATTTATTATCTGATGATTTATTTAAAAACCGCCCACGATTTTACTGATTACTGTTCCCGCCTCGAAGAGTGCAAAGCGCTTTTGATGACCGCAGGTTGTCGAAAGCGCTTTTGTGTTGGTTTCGCCGATAAATACACAGATTGGACAAAAGTAAAAAAACCGGGACACATGCTCTATCGCAAGAATCCCGGGGAAGCGTTTTAAAATTGAATTTATAAGAAATACCCGTCCGATCAAGCGGACGGGTTTGTTCATCTGAAATATTTTACCGCAGACTCGAATATCTTCATATCGTACTCTCCGGGTACGTTTTTATACAGATTGCTTCCGATGCGCTCGGAATGCCCCATCTTGCCGAGGACTCTGCCGTCGGGCGAGGTTATGCCTTCTATCGCGTACATCGAGCCGTTTACGTTACAGCTGATATCGAACGTGGGTCTGCCGTCGACGTCGGAGTACTGCGTAGCGATCTGTCCGTTTGCGATCATTTTGTTTATCAGTTCTTCGCTTGCTATGAATCTGCCTTCGCCGTGCGAAACGGGAACGTTGTAGATCTCGCCGACTTCGGTAAACGCAAGCCACGGAGATTTGTTCGACGCTATTCTTGTTCTTACGATCCTCGACTGATGTCTGCCGATCGTGTTGAAAGTCAGCGTCGGGCAGTTTTCGTCCATATCTGTGATCTTGCCGAAAGGCACGAGACCGAGCTTTATCAACGCCTGGAATCCGTTACAGATACCGCAAATAAGGCCGTCGCGGCGTTCAAGCAGATCGGTTACCGCCTCTTTTATTGCGGCGCCTCTGAAAAATGCCGTTATGAATTTACCGCTTCCGTCCGGCTCGTCGCCTCCGGAAAATCCGCCGGGTATGAATATCATCTGTGAATCATTTACCTTTTCGGCAAATTTTTCAACGCTTCTTTTGATACCGTCGCTCGACATATTGTTTATTACGAAGATCTCGGGCTCTGCTCCCGCGTCCGCAGCGGCTTTAGCGGAATCGTATTCGCAGTTGGTACCGGGAAACGCGGGGATAAGTATACGCGGCTTAGCCGTTTTAATTGCCGGAGACACGCGGTCATTCGTAAGTTTGAAATACGAGATCGGAGGTATTTCGGTTTTTTCTGTTTTGATATTGCACGGATATACGGGTTCAAGCTTGTCTTCGTAAATACCGAGCAATTCGTTCAGATCGAGGCGCTCGCCGCGATAGGTCACCGAAAGCTCCGCCGTCGTTTTGCCTATGACCTTTCCGATGTCCGGACAGTCCGTTTCGGCGATAAAAGCGCCGTAATTGTACGAGAACAGTTCAGCCGTCGAAACGCTGCCGTCAAATTCAAAGCCGTAACCGTTTCCGATGCACATTTTGAATACGGCTTCCGCTGTACCGCCGTAAGAGAGCGTGCGGCACGAGAAGATCTTTCCCTGTCTCATCAGGTCTGTGATCTTACCGTAAACCGATATCAAAGAATCCTTGTCGGGCAATCCGTCAGGCCCGTATTCCGGGCTGATCATAACGGCGTAGCTGCCGGATTTTTTGAATTCGTTCGTAACTATATTATCCGCGTTTGACGTCGTGACCGCGAATGAAACGAGCGTGGGAGGCACGTCGATCTTTTCAAACGTACCGCTCATTGAATCCTTGCCGCCTATCGATCCGATACCGAGATCGAGCTGTGCTTTATATGCTCCGAGCAAAGCGGAAAGCGGTTTTCCCCAACGTCTTCCGTCGGAGCCGGGACGCTCGAAATATTCCTGAAAAGTCAGATATACGTTTTCAAACGCAGCGCCGCTCGCGATAAGCTTTGAGACGCTCTCGACTACCGCAAGATAAGCGCCGTGATACGGGCTTTTCTCAGTAATATACGGGTTGAAGCCCCACGACATAAGAGAACAGTCGTCCGTATGCTTTTTTTCTACGGAAATTTTCTGTACCATCGTCTGAGACGGCGCAAGCTGATACTTGCCGCCGAACGGCATGATAACGGTTCCGGCGCCTATCGTCGAATCGAATCTCTCGGCAAGACCTCTTTTAGAACAAACATTGAGATCGCTCAGCAGATCCCTGAATCCTTCGGAAAAGCCAGTCGGGACAGTTTTGCCGTAATCGGCTGATTTTGCCGCGGTAACGCTTATATGCTTCTCCGCTCCGTTGGAATCGAGAAACTCCCGGCTTATATCGACTATCGTTTTACCGCGCCATTTCATGACGAGACGCGGCTTTTCCGTTACGGTCGCAACGGGCGTCGCGGAAAGATTTTCTTCATTAGCAAGCGAGATAAACTTATCCGCGTCGCTTTTATCAACTACTACCGCCATTCTCTCCTGCGATTCGCTTATGGCGAGTTCCGTTCCGTCAAGACCTTCGTATTTTTTAGGTACCTTATCAAGATCTATAAGCAAGCCGTCTGCAAGCTCACCGATGGCGACTGAAACACCGCCGGCGCCGAAATCGTTGCATTTCTTGATAAGTCTGCAGGCGTCTTTTCTTCTGAAAAGCCTTTGCAGTTTTCGCTCTTCGGGCGCGTTGCCTTTCTGAACTTCCGCTCCGCATTTTTCAACAGAGCTGACGGTATGCGCTTTTGATGAACCGGTAGCGCCGCCAATGCCGTCGCGTCCCGTCGCCCCGCCTAACAGAATGACAACGTCGTCGGGCTGAGGTTTCTCGCGCCGTACGTTTTCTTCCGGAGCGGCGGCAATTACCGCGCCTATTTCCATACGTTTAGCCGCGTAACCGTCGTGATAAATCTCGTCGACTATGCCCGTCGCAAGTCCTATCTGGTTGCCGTAAGAAGAGTAACCCGCGGCGGCTTCCGTGACGATCTTACGCTGCGGCAGTTTGCCTTTGATCGTTTCGTCCACAGGTCTTAACGGATCCGCGGCGCCGGTAACCCTCATAGCGCCGTAAACGTACGATCTGCCCGAAAGCGGGTCGCGGATCGCGCCGCCTATACAGGTGGCGGCTCCGCCGAACGGCTCTATCTCGGTCGGATGGTTGTGAGTTTCGTTTTTGAACAGCAGGAGCCACGGTTCTTCCTTGCCGTCGACTTTAACGTTGATTTTAACGGTGCATGCGTTTATTTCGTCGGATTCGTCGAGATTTTTAAGTTTCCCGTCCGCTTTGAGCGATTTTGCGGCGATAGTGGCAAGATCCATAAGACAAATCGGTTTTTTCACTCCGAGCCTTTTTCTCGTTTCAAGATAATCTTTATACGTTTTTTCGATCTCACCGTCCTCGAATCTGACGTCGTCGATGACCGTCAGAAACGTCGTGTGACGGCAATGGTCCGACCAGTACGTATCTATCATCCTGATTTCCGTTAGAGTGGGATCGCGGTTTTCTTTAATGAAATAATCACGGCAGAATTCCGCGTCGCTTTCATCCATTGCAAGACCGTACTCTGCGACAAAACCGTGCAGTCCTTTTTTATCGAGCTTCGTAAAGCCGGTAAGCGTTTTTACGTCTTCGGGTATTTCGGTCTTCGTTTGAAGCGACTCCGGTATTTCGAGCGAAGCTTCTCTTGAATCGACCGGGTTAATGACGTATTTTTTTATTTTCTCAAGTTCTTCTTCCGTTACGTTTCCGTAAAGCGCGTACACCTTAGCGGCCCGAACGGCAGGTCTTTCGCCGCAGGATATTATCTGTATGCACTGAGATGCCGAATCGGCTCTCTGATCGAACTGACCGGGCAGATATTCGACGGCGAAAACGACAGCGTCCGACAGATCGGGGTTTTCATGGCAAATATCTGTCTGCGGCTCCGAAAAAACGGTCTTAACCGACGTATCGAAAAGCTCTTTCGTGATATTCTCGGCGTCGTATCTGTTGAATAAACGCAAATCCTTTACGGAGTCGATTTTGAGGAATTCTTTTATCTCGGATAAAAGCGACGCCGCTTCGTTTGCAAGCTCTTTTCTTTTTTCAACGAAAATTCTGTATACCATATCAAACCTCCGCGTCAAGCGCTCTTTTGCCAATATCGTGACGGTAATATGCGTTATCGAAGTGAATACGCTGTACATCTTCATAAGAAGCCTCTATGGCTTCTTTGAGGGTTTCCCTTACCTCGGTAACGCCAAGAACTCTGCCGCCGTTTGTGACGAGCTTGCCATCCTTTACCGCCGCGCCTGCGTAGAACACTTTCGGTTCTATATCGGAGGGGACCGATATTTGATATCCTTTTTCGTATTTCACGGGATATCCGTCTGACGCCATTATCACGCAGCAGGCGTGACCCGAACCGAATTTTACATTGACCCGGTTGAGTTTTTGGTCCGTCGTTGCTTTCATAACAGTAAACAGATCGGATTCGAGCAGCGGCAGAACGACCTGCGTCTCCGGATCGCCGAAACGGCAGTTATATTCGATGACCTTCGGACCTTTTTCAGTGATCATCAGTCCGAAATACAGACATCCTTTGAAAGTTCTGCCTTCGGCGTTCATCGCGTTGACCGTCGGTATGAATATTTCTTTCATGCATCTTTCTGCGACTTCACTCGTATAATACGGATTCGGCGCGACGGTGCCCATACCGCCGGTATTCAGACCTTTGTCGCCGTCACAGGCGCGCTTGTGATCCATAGACGATACCATGGGTATTATGGTTTTCCCGTCTGTAAACGACAGTACGGATACTTCCGGTCCGGTCAGATATTCTTCAATAACGATCTTGTCGCCGCTTTTGCCGAACTGCTTGTCTTTCATTATCGAGACGATCGCTTCACGTGCCTGCTCTCTCGTTTCGGCGATTATAACGCCTTTTCCGAGCGCTAGGCCGTCGGCTTTTATGACCGTCGGCAAAGGCGCGGTCTCAACGTATGAAAGCGCGTTTTGCATATCGTCGAATACTTCGAAAGCCGCCGTCGGTATGCCGTATTTTTTCATCAGCTCTTTTGCAAAGGCCTTGCTTCCTTCGATGATCGCCGCCTCGGCTCGCGGTCCGAAGCATGGAACGCCCGCGCCTTCAAGCGCGTTCACACAGCCGAGTACGAGCGGATCGTCGGGAGTCACCACGGCGTAGCCTATATCGTTTTCTGTAGCAAATTTAACGATATTGTCAATATCTTTTGCTCCTATCGGCACGCATTCCGCGTCTTTTGCAATGCCGCCGTTGCCAGGGAGCGCGTAGATCTTTTCTATCTCTTTATTTTCTTTAAGTTTCTTTATTACGGCGTGCTCTCTTCCGCCGCCGCCTACTACAAGAACTTTCATCAACCGACCTCTTAATGATGGAATAATCTCATACCCGTGAACGCAAGCACCATGCCGTATTCGTTGCATCTCTCGATCACAAGATCGTCGCGTATGGAACCGCCAGGCTCGGCTACGTATTTTACGCCGCTTTTCTTTGCGCGCTTGATATTGTCGTCAAACGGGAAGAACGCGTCTGATCCGAGAGAAACGCCGTCTATCGTATCGAGATAAGCTCTCTGTTCCTCTTTTGTAAACGGTTCGGGCTGTTTTGTAAAGTATTTCCGCCACACGCCTTCTGCGCAGACGTCTTCTTCGTTTTGATTGATATAACCGTCGACTACGTTATCTCTGTCGGGACGGCCGATATCGTCGCGGAACGGAAGATTCAAAACTTTATCATGTTGGCGCAAAAACCACGTATCGGCTTTCGTACCGGCAAGACGCGTGCAGTGTATCCTCGACTGCTGACCCGCGCCGACGCCGATCGCCTGACCGCCGTAAGCGTAGCAGACTGAATTCGACTGAGTGTATTTCAGCGTTATCAGCGAAATGATAAGGTCGATAACGGCTTGTTTCGGCAATTCTTTGTTATTTGTAACTATATTTTTCAGTAAGTCTTCATTTATCTCAAAGTTGTTTCTTCCCTGCTCAAACGTTATACCGAAGACCTGTTTTCTCTCTCTTTCCATGGGAACGTAATCGGGATCGATCTTTACGATATTATAAGCGCCTTTGCGTTTCGTTTTGAGTATTTCAAGCGCTTCGGGCTCGTATCCCGGCGCGATCACACCGTCGGAGACTTCGCGTTTTATAAGCTTTGCGGTCGTTACGTCGCATACGTCTGACAAAGCGACCCAGTCGCCGAAAGAACACATACGGTCGGTACCTCTCGCTCTTGCGTAAGCGCAGGCGAGCGGCGACTCGTCAAGCTCGGGAATATCATCAACAAAGCAAGCTCTCTTGAGCTTGTCCGAAAGCGGCAGACCTACCGCGCCGGACGTGGGGCTTACGTGTTTGAAAGAAGCCGCGGCGGGCAGACCGGTCGCCTTTTTCAGTTCCTTTACCAACTGCCAGGAGTTGAACGCATCGAGAAAATTGATATAACCGGGTTTGCCGGAAAGTATTTCGATCGGAAGCTCCGATCCGTCTTCCATAAAGATTTTCGCGGGTTTCTGGTTGGGATTACAGCCGTATTTGAGTTCGAATTCTTTCATTGTGCACCTCATTTATTCTTATTTATAAGTCTGTCTGTTTCTTCGCCGGTCAATAGATCCGTATATCTTACGTAAAGCGAGATCTTGTTGTTTTCGTCAAGTCCGCGCCAGATCTTGCCCGCGAATTCGTCTATATCGTCCGGCACGGCGACGCGTTCCGGTTCGCCCTGAAACGTCGGTATCGGATTGCCGTCGGTGACGTAGGTATGTATGAAATGTCCGAGGCCCGGCTGAGCTTTATACGAGAACGTGTATCTGCAGCAGTCTTTGCCGTTTTCGTCTTCTGATTTAAGTATGCTTATCTCGTATGTAAGCGGATCGTCCAGCGTCATCATACAGCTGATACGCGGGGTGAAATTCGGTTTGTCCGGTTCAAATTCGCGCGTTGCGAGTGCGCCCGAAAAAGTCGCTCCGCATTTTACCCCCTCATAGATCGTATCGGTCTGATCGCCGTTTGTAAATATCAGTTTATCGCCGAGCTTGCGGAGAGCCGCGTATATGATAAGGCTCGGATCTTCGACTTTTGACAGATCGAACGGTTCGGTGAATACCTCTCCGTTTTTCTTCGTGAAAACTCTGTTTCTGCTGTTTGCGCTTCTGCCCATTATAAAATAAGCCGCGGCGGCGTATCTGCCGTTTGAAGAGAGTCCCGCGATTATTCCGCGGCCGACATAGGGATTGCCTGTTATGAGTTCTTCGACGTCATTGATTTTGTAGATATCCATATCACACCTCACCGTTTAATATTTTTTTGCATATCAGCTCCGCCGATTGCGGCAGTATCTTCCATTCAGCCTGCTTCATCACGCGTTTCTGCAGTTTTTCGGGCGTGTCGCCTTCATGTACCTTTACCGCTTTCTGCATAATGATCTCGCCCCCGTCCGGTATTTCGTTTACGAAATGAACGGTAGCTCCTGTCACCTTTACTCCTTTTGCAAGCGCCGCCTCGTGTACTTTAAGTCCGTAAAAACCGGCGCCGCAGAACGACGGTATAAGCGACGGATGAACGTTTATGATGCGTTTTTCGTGATTTTTCGTGAAATTCTCCGATAATATCGACATAAATCCGGCTAAGATTATAAGTCCGATCTTGTTTTCCGCCAGTATTTTTTCGATCTTTTCTTCGAATTCCGACTGATCTTTACATACTTTTTTGTTCACGGTATAAGTTTTTATACCCGCGTTTTCCGCTCTCGTGAGCGCGTACGCGCCGGGCTTGTTAGATATGACGGCGACGATTTTGCCGTGATCGAGAACGCCGCTTTCTTCGGCGTCTATGAGCGCCTGCAGATTCGTGCCGCCGCCCGAAACGAGTACGGCGATCTTAACTTTGTTTTTCATCTTTTTTCTTTCTATTATACGTTAAAAGCGGCAGTATGACCGCGCCTATACTGTTGCCGAGTATGACCGTCCAGATAAAGCCGAAGGCTTGAAGCGATACAATGCCGGAGGCTGCGAAATAGAACAGATCGGCTATCGAGTGTTCAAAGCCGGCTAAAATGAACACGGGTATGCAGAACAGTATTCCTACGATATTGTTTTTCTCTTTATAAATGCTTACCGCGAGGTACATCAGAACGCCGCAGAATATACCGCGTATGAGCGTCTGAGGAAACGTCTGAGCGAGTTTACCGGAACACAGTATCTCAGCCGCCTCGCCGAGCTTCGGCAGCGCAAAACGCACGGCATAGCCGCAAATCACGGTTCCGACGGCATTACCGAGAAGACCGAGGGTCAAACCGCCGAAATATTCTTTATCGTGCGTTTCGACGACAAAACCGATCCTACCGGTATAAAGCGAGTACGATTTAAGGCAGATGCACAACAGCGCCACCGTGAACATAACGGCGCCGATATATTTGTTGTCGCAGGCAAGAAATACGGAGCCGCCTATGCTTATGAGTATGCCGGCGCATATGCCCGAAGCGATCTTTTTCAGCATATCTCAATCTTCCTTTCGCTCTTCACGATCTTACCGATAACGTATGCGTCTTCGCCGTTTTCCCTGAGTATCTTCAATACTTTTTCCGCGTCTTCTTCGTGTACGGTGACGCTCATTCCCACACCCATATTGAACGTGTTGAACATATCGCGTTTGCCTATGTTTCCTGCTTTTTCTATAAGGCCGAATATCGGAAGGACTTTAACGTCTTTTTCGTTTATGATAACGCCGAGGCCGTCAGGTATACTTCTCGGTATGTTTTCATAAAAACCGCCGCCGGTGATGTGCGAAATACCGCATACTCTGACTTCTTCGAGCAGCTTTAAGATCGGCTTGACGTAGATCTTCGTCGGGGTGAGCAACGTTTCAAGAATGCTTTTACCGCCGAGCTCTTCACGCGGAAGCTTAACATCCTCGCTTTCGATATCGAATACTGCGCGTACGAGTGAAAATCCGTTTGAATGCACGCCGCTCGACGGAAGGGCGATCATTACGTCGCCCGGTCTCATTTCTGTATTGTCGATTATTTTTTCTTTATCCACGACTCCGGTACAGTAACCGGCGAGATCGTATTCATCAGCGGGATAAAAGCCCGGCATTTCAGCCGTTTCGCCGCCTATCAGCGCGGCGCCGGACTGAACACAGCCTTCGCAAACGCCTTTTACTATATCGGCTATACGCTCGGGAACGTTTTTCCCGCATGCGATATAATCAAGGAAAAACAAGGGTTTGGCTCCGCAGCAGATAATGTCGTTTACGCACATAGCGACGCAGTCGATACCTACAGAATCGTGTTTGTCGGCGGTAAACGCCAGCTTCAGCTTTGTACCGACTCCGTCGGTGCCCGAAACGAGAACGGGACGGTTTATGCCCGTAAGGTCAAGCTCAAACAGACCTCCGAAGCCGCCGATGCCGGATATGACGCCAGTCGTAACGGTCTTTTTGATATGCTCTTTCATCAGCTCGACCGCTTTATATCCTGCCGTTATGTCGACGCCGGCTTTTGCGTAGCTTTCAGATTTGGAATCAGTTATCATTATATTATTCCTTTCCGTTCCAGCAATAAGTGCAGAGCTTGCATTTATCTATACCTATCGCTTTTTCTATGCCTTCGAGAGTTTGGAACTCAAGAGATGCGAAATGCAGTTTTTCGCATATCGACGCACGGAGTTTTTTGCCGCGCTCCGTATTCGGATCGCTGTATTCGTCGATATGCTCAAAGCCTTCTTCGCCTTCAAGTTCAACTATCACACGTCTTGCTATAAGCTCCATATCGCTCGTCGCGCGTGAAAAATTAAGATATTTGCATCCGAACATTATCGGCGGGCAGGCGGATCTGATGTGTACTTCTTTCGCTCCGTGTTCGTATAAGAAATCGACCGTCTCTTTCATCTGCGTGCCGCGGACGATAGAATCGTCGACGAAAAGCAGACTTTTGTCTTTAATCAGGTCATGCACGGGTATGAGTTTCATTTTTGCGACTTTGTTTCTGCTCGCCTGCTCGGTCGGCATAAAACTCCTCGACCACGTTGGCGTGTATTTGATGAAAGCTCTTGCAAAATGACATCCGCTCGCGTTAGCGTAGCCTATCGCGTGAGGCGTTCCTGAATCCGGCACGCCGCCTACGTAGTCTATATGCGGCTGTTCATCTTTGTTTTTATCGTTTTCGGCGAGTATCGCTCCGTTTCTGTACCTCATCAGTTCAACGTTGACTCCTTCATACGTCGAGGTCGGATATCCGTAATAAGTCCACAAAAACGAGCATATTCGCATCTCTTTGCCGGGAGGAGATAACGTCGCGCATCCTTCAGCCGTGATTTCAACTATCTCGCCCGGACCGAGTTCTTTGATATCGTCGTAACCGAGTTTTTGTATCGCGAACGACTCAAAACTGACACAGCACGAATCATCTCTTTTACCGACTGAAACGGGCAGTCTGCCGAGTCTGTCGCGTGAAGCGATTATCTTTCCTTCTTCTGTAAGCAAAAGAACGGACGCCGTACCCTCGATCACGCTCTGGGCGAATTTTATTCCTTCGGAAAAACTGCTCTTTTGGTTGATCAGCGCGGCGAGAAGTTCCGTTGAGTTTACGCCGCCGCCGTTCATAGCGCAGAAATGACCGACGTTTTCGGAAAAATACTTATTTATCAGCTCATCTGAATTTGTTATTATGCCGACCATACACAGCGCATACAGCCCGAGATGAGATTTTATAAGAAGCGGCTGAGGGTCGTAATCGCTTATACAGCCGATAGCGGCGAAACCGAACATCTCGTCGAATATATCCTCGAATTTCGTTCTAAACGGCGAATTGGTTATATCGTGTATTTTTCTCTGCAGTCCTATCTCTTTGTCATAGGCGGCAACGCCGGCTCTGCGCGTTCCGAGGTGGGAATGATAATCAGTACCGAAAAACACTTCGGAAATAACGCTCGTTTTACCTACGGCTCCGAAAAATCCGCCCATATATCACTCTCCCGCGCCGAATACGCGGCGCATCATTTCGTTGTATGCTTCTTCGACTCCGCCCATATCTCTTCTGAAACGGTCCTTATCGAGTTTTTCGCCGGTCTTCGCGTCCCAGAAACGGCAGGTGTCGGGCGAGATCTCGTCGGCGAGTATGATCTGTCCGTCCTTCGTTTTGCCGAATTCGAGTTTGAAGTCGATAAGTCTCACGCCGAGCGAGAGAAAATACTCGGATAATATTTTGTTTACTTTGAACGAAGCGGCTTTTATTATCTCTATCTCTTCTCTCGTCGCAAGACCGAGCGCTATCGCGTGGTATGAGTTGAGAAGCGGATCGTGCAGATCATCGTTTTTATATGAAAACTCGATCGTAGGTTCGGCAAAAATTATGCCTTCCTTAACACCGTAACGCTGTGCAAAATGGCCGGCTGAAACGTTTCTTATAATGACTTCGAGCGGTACTATACTTACTTTCTTTACAACGGTATCTCTGTCATTGAGTTCTTCTACAAAATGAGTATGTACGCCGTTTTTTTCGAGTATCTGCATCAGATGGTTCGACATACGGTTGTTAATCGCGCCTTTGCCCGAGATCGTTCCTTTTTTCAGACCGTCGAGCGCAGTCGCATCGTCTTTGTACGATACGATCAGAAGATCTTCGTCATCAGTTTTGTAGACTTTTTTTGCCTTGCCTTCATAAAGCAGTTCTTTCTTTTCCATTTGTTTGACCTCCGTATATCTTATTTAGTGAATTGTTTTCTTATTTCTTCGTCTTTTTCAAGTACTTTCTGCGCGTCCGCCGCACGTTTTTCGTCGAGTTTCTTTGCGAGATCGCAGTCTTCTACAGCGAGTATTTGTACTGCAAGCAAAGCGGCGTTAGCGGCACCGTCCACCGCTACGGTTGCGACCGGTATACCGGAGGGCATTTGTACCGTGGACAGAAGCGCGTCAACGCCGTCCGAAATATTCGATTTGCAGGGTATACCTATAACGGGCAAAGTGGTTCTCGCCGCTATAGCGCCGGCAAGATGCGCCGCCATACCCGCGGCGGCGATGATAGCGCCGAAACCGTTATTGCGCGCGTTTGCGGCAAAATTCGCCGCCTGATCCGGCGTTCTGTGCGCCGAATACACGTGTACCTCGTACGGTACCTCGAACTGATCGAGCATATCGATCGCTTTTTTTACCACAGGCAGATCGCTCGCACTGCCCATCACTATACCGATCTTTTTCATTACGATTCTCCTTTGATGAAATTAAAAAATGAGCGCACTTATCCCATTGGGAATAAATGTGCCCAGACGGTCGGCTTTTTTACGATCATAATCTGCAACTCCCCTGCGGTGCTCCGCAATTATCCGTCAGTCGTGCAATGACCTTTATTGATTTAATTATACATTATAAATATTGGATTTGTCAATAGCATATCGAAATTTGAAATGAAAATATAACGGATAATTCCGTGATATTTTTGTGAAAAATGACAAATATAAAACCGTTATCTGTCTTTGTTGAGCAGGTAAGTATCGAAAAACTTCCCGAGTCGGGTTTTATATCCGTCGGGGTCAACGAGAAAACTGATACCGTGACCCGCGCCTTCGACCATAAAAAGCTCCGTGTGCTCTTTCCGCGAGGCTTTGATATCATAAGCATATTTTACCGAAACGATCGCGTCGTTTGTGCCGTGAGCGATAAAAAGCGGCAGATCGCTTGATGAAATCGACCGTGAAGAGCTTCTTTGTCTGAGCCCGAAGCCGCAGAAAACGCGGCATAGCAGCATCACGCCCGGAAGCAGCAAAGAAGCTCCGGGAACGCTTTTGTTCCCTACGGCCGCGATCTCGTCGGCGGGATCGTCGTAACCGCAGTCGGCCAGTATCATTTTAACGTTATCGGGATATCTGTCCGCCGCCATCATGACAGTTGCGGCGCCCATAGATATTCCCGCGGCAATGACCGGCAGCGCTTTGAACCTTTCTTTTGCGTATTCGCACCATCTGACAGCGTCGTCGCTTTCTTTAATACCGAACGTTATGTATTTTCCTTCGCTTTTTCCGCATGTTCTTTGATCCGGCAATATCAGGGTAAAGCCGCTGTCGTAATAGAATCCTCCCGCGCCGGCGAAATCGTTTGCGTAACTGCTTCTGTAACCGTGAAATCCTATCAGAACCGCTTTTGCGTCCGGATTTTCGTAAACGCTCGCTTTGAGCTTCAATCCGTCGTCGGAGGTGATATAGACTTCTTCGTGATCCGTTTCCGAAAGCCATTCCGAACCCTTATCCGTTACGTCTTTATAAGGTTCAATAATTTTATCAAGTCCGCTTTTCAGCTTAGAGACGGGTCCGAATTTAACGCCGGATCTGCCGAACAGAAGCTTTAACATAAATAAAGATATGGAAAAGTACATCACGAGAAGAGCCCCAATAATATATAAAAATATCATTATACCACCTGCCGTTTCTGTTATTATAATAACCGTAAATCTCCGAAAAGTCAATATAAAGCGACGATTTACTTCAAATTATTACCATTGGTATTTTTAATTTGTTTGTTGACTTTTTGATAAAACTGTGATATTATTTATAAAAACATAATCACAGGATAACGGAGGTAACGATGAAAAAACTGATTTCGGTGATTTTGGCCGTATGCCTGCTTTGTATATTTGCCACTCCCGGTATCACGTCAGACGCTGCGATCAGATATAATTATCTGACGCCCTGCGGAAATACCGATACGATTGCCGGTCAATGGGCAGTTAAAGAACTGACGGAAGATGAAAGCGATCCGACGGTAAATTATGATTATACTGTACCGGACGGCGGTGTGACGTTGATCGTTCTGACTTTCGGAACGCAGTACAATTGCGCGGAGTTTCTGCAGAATATTTCTCAAACAGACTGGATATCAAATGAAAAAATCAACGTCGTCATTCTTGATATCATGTTCAGCCCGGTCGCGACACGTGACGAAATGGCAACGCTTCGGGAAAGTCTCGGCGATTACGCGTCAAAAACGCGTGTTTTTTACAACAATCCCAATCCGGGTTGGATTTACGTAAATGACGTCGTCGGAGAAGTCAACGGTATAACTCCCCCTGTACTGATGCTGGTTACGGAAACGGATTCCGTTAAAACGGTCGAATACTACGGTAAGGGCAATATGAGTTTGTCCACGATTCAGAACAGTATCGCTTCTCTGCTTGACGGCGTACCTTATGATGAAGAAACGGCTGTCGCCGATATAACCGTATCCGGTGATATGCTCTATGACGCTGTTTACGAAATACACGATCTGGTCAATCAGAATCGCGCCGACAACAGTCTTTCTCCGCTCGCTCTGAGCGACAGTCTTACAAGACTTGCGATGCTGCGCGCCGCCGAATGCTCTGTTAACTACAGTCACACCAGACCGAACGGTGAGAGTTGCTTTACCGTCGATAAAAACGGGATTTATACAGTCGGATATATTAACGCTGAAAATATAGCGGCAGGTCAGACGACGGCAGCTTCGGTTATGAACGCCTGGATGAACTCCTCCGGACACAGACGCAATATTCTTAATACGAATTCGGGCAGTATAGGTATAGGCGTATACAGAAACGCCGGCCGTATTTACTGGGTACAGCTTTTCGGCACGGGCGCCGATCAATCGTCTCCCTCGCTAACCGGTACGGTACATATGAACGTGGAGGTTGAAACTAACATTTCGCCCCTCAGCATTACGAATCCTACCGTTGCGGAGATAACGCTGAACGTCGGCGAAAGCGCCGAATTACCGATCATGAAAGTGCTCAACCCCGGTTTTTATAATTTCGGCTCCGACATCATTCCGTTTACTTACGAAAACGTCACGACCGTTCACGGCAGCGTTATTGCTTCAGTCAGAGAATCAGACGCAGGAAAAGTCATAACGGGCCTTTCCGCAGGCGAAGGAGAGCTGTTGCTCTACGCCTACGAAGGGCAAAAGACTCCGTACGTGATACGCATCAGAGTATCGGGCGGCTGTATTTACGGCGACGCTGACGGCGACGGTCGCGTAACCGGCCGCGATCTTATCAGATTGAGGAAATATCTTTCTTCCGAAGGCGGCGTATCTGTATCGGCCGGCGCGGACGCTAACGGCGACGGCGTTACGGACGGACGCGATATTATCGCTTTGAAGAGATATCTCGCGGGATACGATGACGAAACGAATACGTCCGATCATCCGCTCGGCCCGCAATAAACAATAAAAATACCGGGGTGTCCCGGTATTTTTTATTGCTCGTATTCCTGCGAGGGTGTTGACGTAAATACGGCGGAGTGAGTCAGATCGATCACAAACGCTTTGTATTCGTCGGTATCGCTGCCGTAATCGAGATATCGGCCTTCTTCAGACGCCTTTGATTTGTTGTAATTGTAGACCTCTTCAATTATCTCGCCGCCGGCATAAGCTTCTTCAAGCGCTTCAAGATACGCCTGCTGAGATTCCGGCGAATCATATCTTAAGACGGTAAGTTCGCCCTTTATCGTACAAACGACCGTATCTCCGTCTCTTACGTACGTTCCTTTCAGAATCGTCGAGTCGGTATAATGACCGAGTCCGTCTCCGTCGTCTCCGTAAAGCGAGAAATCAAGCGAACATTCTCCGGAATCCCCGGCCGGATCGAGCGTCAGAACGCATCCTTCTTCTTCTATCCGGTATACTCCGTCCGGCAGATCGTATTTGACCGTAACGTCGTATGCGAGCGATTTTTCTTTATCGAGAAATACTTCCGTGTCTTTATCTTCCGTAAACGTCGAAAGAAAGTCATCCGACGCGGCTTCCGCCGCAGTTGCCGACACTCCGTCCTGCCCGCAGGCTTTTTCGTATGACGAAACGTATTCCGCACTTGCGGCATCTATCTCCTGAAGATATTTAAGCGTTTCCAACGCTTCAGACCGGTCTGCATCGTTATCAAAATATATTTTAACCGATATTTGCGACACAGTGCAAATCAAATTGACTTCGTCGCTTGATCTGAACCTGCCGCTTTCCGTTATTTTAAAACGCGACGGGACTCCGAACTCTGACGAGATCAAAACAAGCGACGCTTTGTACGTGCCGTCAGAGTAGATATGAAGCGCGCCGGAAGAATCTTTTGAGGCGGCGAGCACGGTATTTATCACCGTATATTCGCCGATCTCGGTCACCGGGGGCTCCGTTTCCGCTTCAGTAGTGACCTCTCCCGGTTCGGTATCGGTAACCTGAGTTTCCGGATCGATAACGGGCAAGGTATCGCGATCCGTGACCGGCGACGGCTCGGCCGAAGAAGCGGGAGCGATAATACCGGTGCTGCAGGAGCACAATACGAACGCCAAGACAGCTGATATGAACGTGATTATTATTTTTTTCATACCGATAACCTCTTTCAGTTGCTGTATTTATGATATCACGAAAATATCGACGATTCAATAACTTATTTTAAATTTTAACGCAGTCTCCGAAAAAGTCCTCGATCTCGAATTTTCCTTCGGAAAAGAAGCACGATAACGACGGATCGATAAGATTTATTCCGCGCGTCACTGCGGATAACCCGTACTTTTTTCTCAGCAGATCTATCGCTTTTTCCCGCGATTCTTTTTTTAATTTGCCGATATCGTCAAGAAACGTCAGCTGAAGCCCTTCTTCAAGCTCGAGATCAGACGCTCTTACGCCGAGAGAGCGTATAGGATCGCCGATCCGCCGGTTTTCATAATGAAGCGACGTCGCTATACGGTATATCTCGTCGGAGGTGCAGATCGGCGACGGAAGCTTTCTCTGCCTTGTATAAACGGCAAGATCGCCGTTTCGTACGCTTATCTGCACGTTGCTGCACTTGAGACCGTGTCTGCGCAGCCGCATTGCGACGAGATCGGACAAGGTCATATAAGTCTGTCTTACGTCGTCGTCGCTGATAAGATCTCTCGGAGCGGTCGTATTGTTTCCGATGCTTTTTATCATCGGAGGCTCGTTTATTCGCGTTACGGCGGAAGTGTCGAGACCGTTGGCGAATCTGTGAAGCAAAACGCCGTTTTTCCCGAGGAGCGACAGAAGAATATTTTCATCCGTTCCGGCGAGATCGCCTATCGTGTCGATACCGTAAAGCCTCAGGCGTTTCTCCGTAGATCTGCCGACGAAAAGCATATCGTTTACCGGCAGCGGCCATAAAATTTCTTTGTAATTGTCTTCGGTTATGACGGTCGTGGCGTCGGGCTTTTTGTAATCGCTGCCGAGTTTTGCAAATATCTTGTTGTACGATACGCCGACCGACGCGGTCAGACCGAGCCGGTCTTTTAATTTCTGCCTTATCTCGTCCGCGGTCTCTTTGCCGTATTTGTAAGAACCGAGATCGAGCCAGCATTCGTCTATCCCGAAGCTTTCGACCAGGTCCGTATATTCGGCGTAAATGCGCTTTGCTCCCTTTGAAAACTCGATATACCTGTCCATCCTCGGTTTGACTACGATAAGTCCCGGACAAACACGTTTAGCGTCGGCAATGGTATATCCCGTTTTGACGCCCCGCTTTTTCGCCGCCTCGCTTTTTGCAAGCACTATTCCGTGGCGCAGTTCTATATCTCCGCACACGGCGACCGGCTTGCCCATAAGCGACGGATCGTCGCGGCACTCTACCGAAGCGTAAAAGTTATTAAGATCAACGTGCAGCACCGTTCTCATGTCCGACCTCTCAAAAAGAACATTTGTTCGTATTATGGATTATAGCAAACATATGTTCGTTTGTCAAGAGAAAAAAATAAAAAAGTCCGGCTCACCCTGAGATGAGCCGGTTCCACGATTAATATGTTGAATTCCGTTTCCCACTTACGGTAATTCAACCGAGTATGCTGTGTATTGATTGCCTGTATCCATGGTAACGGTAAGGGTCAAAGTTGCCGTTCCCTCATCGGAAACCCTCTTTACCGTGCATTGGGATGTAGTTGCGCCGGATATACTGTAAACGCCCGTATCGCTTACCGACCAGTAATATTTTTTCGGTGTTTCGTTGCATTCAACTCTTTCAACCGTATCTGTTGTATACGAGAGTTCACCCGTTTCCGGATCTATCACAAGCGCTGTTACTGTAACGTTTTCTTTATCAATAATCTTAATTCCGTATGTACGCTCGCCCGTTGCGTTATTGACGCTGACGTTCTCCGTATCGATCTCGATTCTCTCTGCGCGATTATAGAATTTGATCTCCGCCGGATCTGGCGTATATATAACGCCTTTTTCGGTAACGATTCTTGCGTTCAGCGTTCCTACGCCTGACATATTGTATCCTGCGACATATCCGAGCGAGTTATAGAGCGCCGCATACACTTCGGGGGATAATGCTGCCGAAGGATACGCTCTGTTGATGCCGCCGGAATAATCGTTTGAATAATCTACAGAGTATTTCAAAACGTTATAAGCCGTTTGGGCGGTACCGCCGCATACGGTTATTTGATCGTTCAACGCTCCTAACTTTTCGTCATATACGCTCTTATCAACCGTTTCGGTTTCAATCAAGGTTCGTGCTTCCGATAAAACTTCATTTAATTCCGCTTTATTGGTCTCCAATTCGCTGCGCTCATTATTAAGTTCCGCAACATCTTCATTCGAAAGATCGCCGCCGTTTACAGCATCGGTTATCTCTTGAATTCTTTCGTCGATTTTTTCAATAACGGTTTCAGCTTCAAGTATCGCCGCAGTAAGAACGGTTCTGTCATCTGCACTGATCTGTGTTCTGCTTTCGTATTCAGTGTCGATTTTTTCTACAATATCGGCGATTACAACGTTAATTGCAGACGTAAACGAATCAATGAATTCACTCATTTTATCAGGCTTCAGAATAATGTTCTCGCCGGTAATATCGTCTGCTTTATTAATATTGTTCTCAAGAGCTGTTTTATCAGCTTCGGGTATTTGATTATAATACTCGTTTGAGATAAGCGCTGTCGCTTTACTTCTGAGCTCTGTAATTGTTATTATCTGATCGTTGTTTATATCATCTGTGATCTGATACGGATACGTAAACGACCAGCGTATGCCTATGGGCGTGTCATTTTCAAGCGAAGGATACGCTTCTGTATTCAAGTCGACCCTTGCGGCGACTCCGTTGTTACTGCTTATTTCATAATAACGGTTTGCGCTGATCTCCGCGAATTTAGCAGGTTTTGCCATGCTGTCAAGATCAAGAATCTTAAGATCCGACACGACGCGGTTGAATTCGGAATCGTACCATTTACCGTAAGTATCGGTCTCATCAGTCAGCGCAAAGTAATATATCGTACCGTTCAGGTCATACGGTGCGTAATACACGCCGCGTTCAAGCATTGTCATTGCAGTCTCGAGAGCTGAAATTGCAGCGTCTATCTGCTCTTCTGTTGCCGAAAGCGGTCCGTCATAATCGTCACTTGCCGGCAAGCCGAAGGCTATCACCGCTTCAGCATCGTAAATCGCTCTTGCAAGCTTTCTCCAGCTATTTTCTGTATATATCGGCGTCTGTATTCCGTCGCCTTCGATATGAATATTGTTCTGAGCATTCACTTTATAAATTGTCGGTAATTCGTCGTACTGCTCATCAGTATATTCGGTTAAAAGCAAACCGTACATTGCGCATCCGGCAATTTCTTCTGTCGTACCTGCAAGTTCTCTCGCTTCTGCAATAAGCGCTTCAAGTGTTTCAAATGAGACGGTAGCGAGACTGTCGTACGCTTGGCAAAGCTCGTTATAGGCGTCTTTTATCTGTTTATTTGACGATTGACTGCTGTTGAATATTGCTGCCGCATATTCATAACTTGCTGAAAATAGTCTCCAGCTTTCGTTTGTATAGTACCAACTATCATTTTCCAGATCTCTTTGACCGTTTTCGTACGTCTGCGTGACAGGATAATTTTCAACTTCGTCTTCAAGTAGTCCGTTCAGATCGGTCCTTGATGCGACTCTACTGTAGAGATCATAATTCTCAGCAGGTATAAGATCGGCGCTGCTTGAGAACTGAAGGTTCATAACGCCTTCAAGAGTGGATCTTGCAATAGCCGATACCATCGTATTATCTACGAGCGTACCGTCGAGCCATACGATCGCCGTCACTGCTTTTGCTTCGTTTCTGGCAAGCTCGGTTATCTTTATGTCGCCTGTGCGTCTTTCACCCATTTTGACGACGTTGATGCCGTCTTCCGTGGCTACAGTATAATTATAAAGGTATAAATATGCTTTTATACTGTTATTCGCTTCTATTGTACGATTGCTCGTGTTGAGCTTTGCAATGGCGAGTATATCACCGCGGGCATCGACGAAAGTAACGCGAATCGCGTCCATAAGCTCAATAAGCTTGCCGATCGGCATCGTTTTATCAGTAGCCGTGAACTGCATATAGCTGCCGCCGCCCTGAAGATCGCTTGAGGGCGAATCGGCGTAAATTCTCTGTTCAGGCGAGATCTGAAGTTGGAGATCGGAATCTTCCGCATTGCAGCGGAATGCGAGGTCAATTGCGTAACCACCGAGATTCTCAACCTCAAGATTATCTATCGAAGCGTCGTCTCCGTCAATTGCCGATATAGTATTATTCGCGGCAATCAGATAAGCAGGATTATTTGTCGTACGCGCCTTGAATTCAACGTTCATTCCAACAACTTCGAGCCACGTACCGTAGTCACCTGTAAAATCCGCGATGTCGGCAAACGAACCAGAACCGGAAATCAGCGTCATGGTAAAGCCGTCAGACGACAACAAAGAATCCGCGTTTACGTTTGAATACGGCGCATCGTCAATATACACACCTGACGTATCTATCAGCGCTCGAAGTATTTCTTCTATCTGATTCCAGGAATATTCACCGCCTTCAAGTGTGTTGCATGCGCTGAATGCTTCATAAAGGCTATTGCGGCTTTGCGTATATTTCGCTATCCATGTGCTCATGGCTTCTGGCATATATTCTTCATAAGTTTCATAAAGAATTTCTATGTCGTTGTCCTGATTTCTGATCTCAGCAACTTTAGCATTAAGATTCTCAACTCCGGATTGAGCGAGATTGCCGATCATCGCGTATCTTAAAGCTGATCCAATGTGATCAAACGATTTAGTAAGATCGGATATAACGGTTTTAAGCTGATTCACATGATTGTCGTTGAAAGATTCATTCGGCGACGTTCTGTGCCTGAGCATTATATTAATTATTCCGTTACCGTTTGAGTTTATCGAATTGATCGCGGTGCTTTTAGCGCTGCTTGAAAACGACGATATGTATGATTTTGAAAGATTTATCAAGCTCGTTACCGCCGTACCGGCACTCGTTGTGCCGAGTCCGCGCAGGCCGTAAGTCTGAGTACCGGTAATAGCAAATCTGCCGGAATTATAAACAGCGCTCACGGGATTACCGTCAAGCTCGATTATACGTCCGTCGGTACCGTATTTCGGCAGTGTTATCGGAGCGGTCGGGTTTACGGTGTATCCGGATTCCGCCGTAGAAGAAGATTCTATAAGAAATTGAGACGGCATAAGCTTGATATTATTGAGCCCGTAATAAGGATCGCTTACGTCGACAAGGTTGCCCCACGTCGTATTTGCGGCAACGGGTCCTTGATTGTCTGTCGAAACTCCGACTCTCGTTTTTATCAACGAAATGTCATTGTGAGTTTCCGTATTGAGAAGAGCGATTTCAAGGCTGCCGTTAGCTCCAACGTTCGTCGTAATACCGGTCACTTCCGGAGCGACAGACAACGTAAGCCACGCGTAGCTCGTCGTTGCAAACATCACCGCGCCTACCAGAAGAAGAGCGGCAGCTGACCACAGCTTTTTTCTGATGCTTATAAGCTGCGGATGTTTTTTGATGTTTTTCTTCATAATTTCCTCCATATATTTAAAGTAATTATTTAACTTATTATTCACCAGACGGGATTAGTTCGGAGTCTGTCATAAACTGCATATTGAGGATCGCCGTAACGCTTCTGCCTATGTTTGCAGTTAAAGTGTTGTTGATCCTGTTTCCGTCGAGCCATACGACAGCGGTTATAATCGTGGGTTTGTTTTTTATAAGAAGCGTAAGGTTTGCCGTACTGTCTTTTCTCCCGTTTGTTACTGCCATTCCGTCTACATTATAAAATTCATACAGGTATAATGGTGCGTATCGCTTGTCTTCATATTCGGAAACGTCTTCCATATCAAGTTTCGCCGTGCCGAGAACCGTTCCTTCCGAGTCAATGAATGTTATTCGTACAGCGCTCATTATTTCATCTACAATATCAGCGCTGACGTTTTCTTCGCTGAATATCATATAACTGCCGCTGTGAGAAGGCAAGTCAATCAATCCGAACAGTTCGTCTTCCGTTTTTAGTTTCAAATATGCGTTGTCAGCGTTTACCCTGAACGCCATATCGACCGCAAAACCGCAAATATCTTTGATTTGAGCAGTAGTTATATCCGAATTAAAAGCATTGAGCTCGGAGATGATGCCGTACAAAACATATAAATTTCCTGTTTTGTTCGCAGTTCTTATTTTAACGTTCATCTGCGATTGATTTTTCGGCAGCTTGAACCCTTTGGCGTATTCATTATAACTTCCGACATAATCAGCAACCAGTGAAAGCGTTCCGCTGCCCGGCATAACGTTCAATACTTTATCTGCACTTAGCGTATTTATTGAAGACATTTTCTCATCGCCGATATATATTCCGTCACGTGATACAAAGGCGTTAAGCATATGCAGATAATCATCGTTCGACATTTGCGAAACGGTCGCGGTTTCACACAGCATACGAATCGAATCGATCTCGTCTTCTGACTTTTCAACCTCGCTTATCCATTTGCCTATTGCCGCACTCCCCGAAAACGTAAACGGTATACTGTTAAGCGCTTCCGACAATCTTTTATCGGTATCCGAAAGCAGTGTATAATACTTTTCAAACTCTTCTTCGTCGCCGATTTCCGACGTCAGTATCGCTATAAGTCCTTGCCTTATCGAATGCTCAATATTCTGCAGTATTTTTAAAATGGATCCTGACAGTGAACCGATCCTTGATATATCTTTTGAAGTATATACCGCATTATCTTCGAAAAGGACTCTCTTATACATATCGAATATGATCCATACTTTTTCAGCGATCACAGTTTCTGCGGTCTGTAATGCGATGGTGTTTGAGCTGTTCATCGAAGAACGGGAAGCTATAAATATTTTCTGCTGTACTGAAAGCGTGTCCGCCGTACCGATCGCGCGAACTCCGTGAGTTTGCTTCTGTGTGTTCACGGTAAACAATCCGCCTTCGTATATACCGCTTACTGAGTTGACGTCGAGCGTGATCACTCGTCCGTCATATCCGTATGACGGAATTTTCAGAATGCTTGTACCAATCGCTTCTCTGCCTGACATCTGTTTTTCCATATTGATCATGGATGGAAAAAGCCCTATTTCGTTTAAACCGTAATACGTACTGCTCAGGTCAATTATGTTTCCCCATGTGAGATTAGCAACATAAGATTCCTGCGAATCCATAGAAGATCCTATTGCACTTCTTATAAGATCGGGATTTTCATATGTACTCGTCGATAACAGTGCTATTTCAAGCCCCCCGTTTGAAGAAACCGTTGTTGATATACTTTCCACAGAGGGACGGGTCGATAAAGATATCCATGCAAATGAAGTAACCACCGCAGTCGTAGATATTGCAACAAGAAGTATTACGGATATTATAAGCCGTTTGCGAATAATATTCTTATGTATATCATATTCTGATTGCATCATATCACACATCGCTATAATTTTTTATTATTAAAACATAAATTGTTGCGAAATTATTGTTTTTTTTTTTTTTTTTTTGAGAATTTTTTGTAAATTTTGTAAAGGAACAAAAATGACAAATCAAATATGTATTTATCGTGCTTAAAAGACCAAGATTGGAATCAGATATTAATTTACAAAATTTTTACATTTAAATATTTTTAAATTGTATTTTGCTCTAAAGTATTGAAAACTCATATAATTTATGATAGAATACGTAAAGAGGTGATATTATGTGCGGCAGATATACGGTCTTTACGCAAGATGAAGACAGCCTTATGAACAAGTTTTTGAAACAGGCGGGATTTACAGAACCGATATCGGAAATATATCCGACGAATCCCGCGCCGATTATTATGCCGTTTGAAGGCAAAATAACGGCTAGGTGCGGTTTCTGGGGGTTCCCGCTGACAAATTCGACAAAACAGGTCATAAACGCCTGTTCGGAGTCGGCCGCCGGTAAACGTTTCTTTGCCGACGCGCTTTACAACCGCCGATGCGTAATACCTGCGACCGGTTTTTTCGAATGGTCGCGGGCAACTAAAGACAAATATATTTTTACGCCGAGATCGTCCGATCTTCTCTATATGGCGGGCGCTTATAACTTCTACGGCGGTATAAAACGTTTTGTAATTTTCACGCGGTCTGCCGACGAAGACGTTTCTGACGTACATAACAGAATGCCCGTTCTGATCGAGCAAAAGAACATTCGCGACTATCTGCTCGGCGTGTATTATTTTGAAGAAGCGTTCATTCTTTCTCCTCCTCAACTCGACAGAACGCTCGTTTCATCTTAATTTCAGATTTTCCGAATAAAATATTTCCGCTTTATCGTATGTTATCACTATTTTGTCAATAAGCTCGCGCAGGGCGAGCCGTTTTTCGGAGAACGTCATGTTTTCCCACGCGGCTGCGATCTGCCCGAGCTTTTTATAATTTTCTTCAGTGTTTTTGCTTTTTTCTCTTGCCGAATTCTCTTCTTCTATTCTTTTTTCCGTCTCAGCGATATTATTTTTTAACTCGTTTATACTCTCTAAAAGAACGTCGTCGTCGGTTGATGAATACAGAAAATAAAGTCTCGAAAGTCTTTTTCGTTGATTATCTCTTACGTTTATAAGAGCCGCCAGTGCGTCTGCACGTTCTTCATGCGCGCAGCCGCCGTCGTCAAGCGTAAGGGAGAACAGATCTGCCAATACGATCTTTTCAAGCTCCTCTGCGTCTGTTTTCGTATTATTGCATCTGTGATCGCCCGAAATATGCTTTTTTGAAGGATCCTGAGAATAGCAGTAAATCTTGTAACCGCTCTTGCCCCATTTCTGATAACGCATTTTACAGCCGCATACTCCGCAGTACAAAAAGCCCGCAAGAAGACATTTCGACGTTGATTTTTCGCTTTTGGCTCTTCTCTTCATCTCCCTCTGCGCCTGCTCGAATATTTCCCGGGAAATCAACGGTTCATGCGTATCACGTATTATCTCGCCGTTGTATACGGTGTCGCCTGCGTAGGTTATGCGCTTCAGTATTTGAATCGCCATTCGCTCGTATTTAAGCCCCGAAAGCTTCGCCGCGGTCATAGCCGATTTACCTTCGAGATAAAGCGAGAAAACAAGCCTTACCGTATCAGCATCTCCGTTCGGTATCAGCTTACCGCTTTCTTTATCGTAATCGTAACCGAACGGTACCTTGCCGCCGCCTCTCCACAGTCCGCTTTTGACGCGCTCTCTCATCCCCATTCTCGTTCTTTCTTTTATCGTCTCGCGTTCAAGCTGAGCGAATGCTGACATGATGCCGAGCATCGCTCTGCCTATCGGCGTCGACGTATCCATATTCTCGTTCATTGAAACGAACGCCGCGCCGTTCGGATTCAAAACATCCTCGATCAAAAACAGCGTGTCTTTCTGGCTTCTCGAAAGTCTGTCAAGCTTATAAACGACGACTGAACCGATCTTCTTTTCTTTTATCTCGTTAATAAGTCTCTGCATTTCAGGTCTTTCAATATTCGATCCCGAGTAACCGCCGTCAATGAAGAATTCGTAGTTGCTTATGTTTTTTGATATACAGTATCCTTCAAGCATTTTACGCTGTGCATCTATCGAATAACCCTCTTCGCGCTGTGCTTCTGTCGAAACTCTTATATAGAGTGCCGTTTTTTTGTCAGTTTTCATAAAAAATATATCCTTTTTTTCAAAAAGTCTTGACAAAGTATTTGATTTCGAATAAAATAACATACAGAAAATTTATTTACGGAGGTAAATATGAAAAAAATTCTAACTCTGATCACTTTGATGGCGGTCCTTCTGTCATCGTTTATTTTCACGGTAAACGCTGAAGATGACGGGCAGGTCGACTGGTCTGTCTACGCCAGCGCCGGATCTTATAAATCTTATGCAGATGATCCGGAAGACGACGGCAAGATCCCTCACGTTCCCGGTCTGAGATACACCGATCTCGGTGTACAGATGTACGTTTCCGAGCATCTTGAAGAACTCAGCTGGAACGCCTGGGGCACGATCCAGACGACTGAAAAAGTCAGTTTCAAAGACGGACTCACAATGTCTGTAGTCGCCGAAGCGTTCGAAGACGGTCCCGACGACAAATGGATATCCTTTACGATATCCGACAGTCAGAAGACTTCTCAGGGCGCTCCGGGTTACGGCAACGGTTTCGGATGCCTTATCAGACCGACGACGAGCGGCTCCAACACGATCGAACCTTATCTCTTCAATGACAAAGAAGCTCTCAAATACCTGCCTTCTTACGACTTCACTGCTAACTGCAACATCTACGAAGGCGAAGCACTGACTCTTGAGATCAAAAAAGAAGACGGCAAATACAACATTTATCTTTGCGGCGTTGCCGTAAATAAAGTTTTCCAGAGCTTCATCGACTATTTCCCGGATGAAGAGGCTTATATCGGCGTAACCGGTCATGCGGGTACGAGACACGATATGAAACTCACGGTCACCGAGTTCAACGGAGTAAAACCGCAAGGCACCAAGTCCGTTAAGCCGTATGAACCCGAGGATATCAAAACTCCCGGCACAAAAGAGACGACCGAACCGATCGAAGCCGGCAAACCCTGCTTCCTCTGGTCTCCTCTCACGCACATGAAGTCAAATTCTCCCGGTACCGGTATGACGGGTACGATAGCTGACGACGGTTCCGTACACGTAACGTTCGGCGAGACCGCTCCCCAGCTTTCTTCAACAATCAGTATCGAATACTGGTATGACGCAGCTGAATTCCCGATATTCGCTCTTATGTTCAAAGGTCTTGACGAGATCGGAAACGCAGGTTCGCTGTGGTACTGCGCAGGTGAGGTCTATTCAGCACGTAACGACGCCGTAACTCAGTTCAGCTGGGGCGCCGATTATGAAGGCGACGACGATCCCGACAGCTGGAAGATACTTATCATTGATCTTGAAGGCCGTGATAACTGGTACGAAGGCGACAGGATCAACAGTTACCGTCTTGATATAGCCGGCGACGGTTCGCTCGCCGATGAAGAAGCCGACTTAATGTGGGCGGGCTTCTTCAGAACCGCAAAAGACGCAATGTGCTTTGACAGCGGCAACGGCATCACGCTTGCTGATTACTATGAAAGAGAATACGGCAGCGTCGAAGATACGACCGAAAAAGTCACTGAACCTGCTCCCGTAGAAACAGAGCCGGGCAAAGTCGAAACTCAGCCCGCTTCCGGCAGCGACGATACTCAGCCCGCCGCCACGGAAAAGATCCCCGAAACAAAAGATACCGGCAAACCCGCAGCCGAAAAGAACAACACGTGGATCATAATAGTGATCATCGCCGCAGTAGTTGTTGCGGCCGGCGTTGCCTGCATCTTCATATTCAAAAACAAAAAGAAGCAATAATATAATAACGCTTTGACCGGCGGTTATACGCCGGTCATTTTTTATTTATGCTCTTCACCGCCGCCGAGATCACGCTTGACGTTAAAACACCGTTTTTCAGCGCGTCTGCGCCCGTCTTCTTTCCGTTTATATACCGTACGATCTTCACACTATCACCTCCACGGTCTAATATTGACAAATACATTTACGCTTATACAAAAATACCCGGGCACAGCCGGGTATGATCGTTTTAAATTATCAGCTGCCGGACAGCACTCCGTTTTCGTAAAGGATGTATCCGGTCCTTACTTCGGGTATTCCGAAATCTTCAATAAACTCGTTATTGTACCAGTCGATCTCGACGTTATTCTCGCCGTCAGCAACGGACGTTATTATACGTTTGATGTGACCGTCATAATATATCTTTTTTACGCCTTTATCGTTCACAATGCATCTGAGCGCCTCTGACACAGCTCCGTTTTTATATACCGTTATTTCAAACGCGGAATTATCTTCGTCATAAGCCGCTTCGTATTTGAAACTGCTGCCGTCTTTTTCGCAGATAAACGAAGCTGAACGGCCGTCTGCCGCGTATTCCCGCTTAGAATATCCGAGGATCTTGAAATACAGACCGAGACGGTCTGCCGAATCATCGTCGAAAAACATCGAAACCGTATCGCATAGACCGTTGGACTGGTTGTAGGCGTTTACGCCGTATGAATACTTCGTATTTATTATGCTGTTCATATCAGCTTCGGCCTTCATAAAACTTATCGCGTTCTGTTCCGCGAATTTCTTATATAAAAGCTGAAAACCGGTATCAGATACGGTCGACTGCGTGGATGCGTCGAATATTGCGGGGATCTTATTGATCATGCCGTCGATCGGATATTCCTGCTGATATGCGCATGAACAAAGCAGCAGCGGCAGTAATATTGATAATAACAACAGATATTTTTTCATAACAGTTCTATACCGTGCTCCTTGCATGCGTTAACAGTTTCGGCATCCCATACCGAAGAATGCACCTCACCGATATGAGCTTTGTTCATTATAAGCATACAAAGTCTCGACTGACCTATACCGCCGCCGATCGTCAAAGGCAGATCGCCTGAAAGCAGCGCTTTGTGAAAAGGTTTTTCAACCCAATCCTCGCAGCCTCTTTCTTTTAGCTGAGATAAGAGCGACGACGCGTCGACGCGTATACCCATACTTGATACCTCAAAAGGAATGTCGAGCAGTTCGTTATATAATATTATATCGCCGTTAAGACTCCAGTCGTCATAGTCAGGCGCTCTGCCGTCGTGTATCGAACCGTCGGATAACTTACATCCTATCTGTGAAATGAAGACCGTTTTGTATTCTCTCGCCGCTTCAAGTTCTCTCAGTTTAGGCGACTTGTCGGGATACCTCTGCAGTAGTTCTTCGCTGCTTATATACGTAACTTCTCTCTTTACCGGGTATTTAAGTACGGGGTAGATATTCATCAGCGCCTGCTGCGTATCGCATATACATCCGACTATCTTATCAACGACAGAACGGAGAAAATCAAAATTCCGTTGATCTCTCGTTATTATCATTTCCCAGTCCCACTGGTCTACGTATACGGAATGGATATTGTCGAGAACGTCTTCGTCGCGGCGCACGGCGTTCATATCGGTGTAAAGACCTTTACCTACGGGAAAACCGTATTTCGCAAGCGCCATTCTTTTCCACTTCGCAAGCGAATGTACTATAGAGGCTGATTCGCCTATCGAAGGAATGTCGAATGCGACAGGACGTTCATATCCGTTCAGATTATCATTCAATCCGGTCGATTCTTTTACGAAAAGCGGCGCGGAAACACGCTGAAGATTCAGCGCTCCGCTGAGATTATCCTGAAAAATACGCTTTGTCAGCGCTATTGCTTTTTGCGTCTGATACAAATCGAGAGAAGGTTTGTAATCTTTTGGAATTATAATACTCATTTCATTTGCTCCTATAATACGGCTTGCATGCAAACGTTCTGTAACCGAGTTTTTGCAGTTCGTCTGCGGCCTTTACCGCTTTTGTTTCTTCATCGTATATCCCGAATACCGAAGGTCCGCTTCCGCTCAGTGAAGCGCCGAGCGCGCCGTTATTCATCATGATCCTTTTAATTTTCTCCGCTCCGCAGTTTATGATCTCAAAACAGTTATATAAAGCATTTGATATACCGATAATATCGCCTGCGGCAACAGCGGACAATATATTCCTTTTATCTGCCGAGATCCTCCCTGCCTTGCGGTCGAGCGCGTCGAACGCCTCTTTGGTCGATACCGATTCGGATCCGATCGAAATCAGAAAGATGCAATCGGGCAGTCTGCCGATATCTGTTAGTATCTCTCCGATGCCTTCTGCTTCGCAGAGGCCTTTTTTGAGGCAGAACGGAACGTCCGCGCCGATCTCTTTCGCTGCTTTATACAGATCCGGTTCGCTGACAGGAGCGCCGTACAGCTCGTTCAGAGCGTAAAGAGTTGCCGCCGCATCCGCCGAACCTCCTCCGAGACCGGATTCTACCGGTATTCTTTTAACGAGTTTTATATCGGCTCCGCCTTGGATTTGGGCTTTTCTGAAGAAAGCTGATGCGGCTTTTATAACTATATTGTCTTTTATTTCTTTACCATCGAAAATACATTCGAGATCTATGCCGGAATCTTTTTTCGTGACTGTCAGCGAATCGCAAAGCGTAACGCTCTGCATTACCGTTTCGAGATTGTGATAACCGTTTGCAAGTTTTTCTTTAACTTCAAGAAACAGATTTATTTTTGCGTATGCGTTTACGGTCATGCTTTGAGAAGTGACCATCTGTCTGTTATTTCCTTTCGTTTGAAAAATTGAAAATAAGCGTAGCGACGAGTGCGCCGAGTATAAGTCCTCCGCCGCCGGCTGCGAATATCACCCACAGCGGATATGTATTTTGATTTACGTCGGATCCGCTTCGTTCATCCGTTTCACTGTCTGACGGCTCGGCTTCGGTCTCAGCTTCGGTAGTTGACTCGACCGTATCTTCAGCGGTCACGGGCGGTTCGGTAACCGCGGTTTCGGGGCCGGGCGTCGTTTCCGGTTCCGTATCCTCCGTTACGGGTTCTGTGTCGGTATCGGTATCGGTATCAGTATCCGTGTCGGTAACGGTGCCCGTACCGGTATCTGTGTCCGGAGAATAGTAATTCGGCATTCTCATTATATGTACCGTATAAACGCCTTCCGTCCCGTCTTCGGCAATACACACGAGCGTGAGCGTATTATCGCCTTCGATCAGATCTACATCTATATCCTCCGGCGGCGCGGAACGACTGTCGGAAGCCGACGCAGATACCGATACCGCGACGGTCTCGTACGGTACGTACACTATATAATCGTGTACGTCAGGTGAAAAGGCCGGTGAAAGTCTGCCTTCGGACACGGAGATCTCCGACAGTGAGGAATCTGAAGAAGGTACGTAATCGGGATCCTGCGCCATAACGGCTTTTATCGTATAAGTCTTGACCGTCTGACCGTCTTCCGCCGTGACTTTTACTTTTATCGTGTTTTCGCCGACAGACAGTCTGGCGCCGGATATATCTACGTTAGCTTCGGTATCAGCCGATTTTGCGTTGATCTTCAACGCCGTCTGTGTAAAAGCGATCTCGCCTTCAATCACATAATCCGTCACATTTGCGGAAAACGCGGGAGTAAGCGTATATCCGTCAACAGATAACGACGAAAGATCGCAGTTATCCGAAAGCGGGCGCGAGACCTTGACGCTGTAAGCAGATGAAATATTTTCGATACTGTCTTCGGTGCTCGACGCTTCGAGCACGTTCAGCTTCACGTTTATTTTGTCGCCTTCTTTAAGTTTATCCGTCGCTTTGAAATTCAGTTTGATCAGCGTTACGGATGAGTTTATCGGCGATTTGAAATCGTTGTTTTCTTCAGCCCAGATGCTGAGCTTTCCGTTTTCTTCGGTTATCTCGACTTTCCATTTTGAAAGCGCACCTGAAGAAGAACTGTACGTAAGCTGATTTTTATCATAAGTGATCTCGGCGCGTATTCCGAGAACACCTTCGCCGTCGGCTTTGATCTGAATCGCCACGGTATCGCCTGCGCGAACGGTCGAAGGACCTTTTAGCGAAAAGCTCGCTCTCAGCTCCGCGGCGGGCGCAACCGTTAAAATACAGCCTAATATCGCCGCAAGCAGCGCGGCGCTTATTGATTTGATCAGTTTCTTTTTCATACTTAATACTCGTTCTGAATTAGATTTTCATGACCCTGAATACAGTATTTGAGCCTTAAATAGTCCGTCATGGTTATCTTGCCGTCACCGTTGACGTCGCAGGCGTATTCGTTAACAGTATCCAGAGTTTTGTTTTTGATGATCCTTTCCTTTATCTGCAGATAGTCTGTCATACTTATCTTGCCGTCGCCGTTTACGTCGCCCGTCATTGCAACGGTATATGAATCAAGTACGGCGCTGCCGTCGGAAGAATACAAACGAACCTGCGCGCCCGTACCGACGAGCGCCGATCCCTTGATTTCCGAACCGTTTTTATACACCTTTACGTTGTCTTTATTTTTTATGTTCTTCAAAAGCGTATCGACGCTTGTCTGCGGTGCGACGAGACTCATAACGGCGTTGGACTGATTGAATCTGTATACGTCGGATTCGAGCTTATCACTCTCTTTTGTCATGACCGTTACGCTTACACGGTCTGACGCGTAGTGCGTTGAGGTCTCTTTTTTACGTTGATAGAACGTGTAATTTCTGCCCGGCGTGAGACCCGTGAATACGGTCGAATCGGAGTATGTCGACGTTCCCGACATTCTGTACTCACATCCTTGCAGAGGTTCGAGCGTGACTGTTGTAGAAGTGACGAGCAGAACTTTGGGTTTCGGCGGCGGATCTGCTTTCGCTTTGTCGGCGATCAACGGAACGCTTTCAACTGTACCGGTATAATTGCCGGTACCGGTAACAACGACTTTGATCGCTTTACCTATATCATAAGCGGTGATCACGTACGAATTTCCCGTCGCTCCGTTTATGGGTTCTGATCCGGAGTACCATTGATACGCAACCGTTGCGCCCGCCGGGTTCATACCCGAAATATCGCATATCACCGTACTGCCGTAAACGCACTGACCGGATATAACGACAGTACCGTTGATCTTATTGTTTCTCACAGTTACGGTAAACGACGTTTCCGCGGTACCGTAACGGACGTAAACGGTTTTCGTGCCGGGTGATGAGAAATCGTAATCCGTTTCGAATCCGTCGGTGAGAATCTGCGTTTTTCCGTTCGGAGAAGTATAATACAGTTCTATACCTGACAAATCTATAACGTCCGTAACGTTATATTCAAGTCTTTGCGGTAAAGTTCTGACTGAAAGTCTTTCACTTTGCTCTGAATCTGAGGTCTTTATGATAAGGATCTCGGTATCCGTATAACGGACTGTTGACAGATCTGCGTATCCGATGAGCGAACCGTACTCCGATACGTAGTCAGCGTTTCCGATATTACTGTTTTCGTCCGTAATATAAGCTATCCCCGCGGGAAGACGCATATCACCGCTCTCAAACGAAACGCGGTACGCCTTGACGACTTCTTTACTGAGCACAGTATCGATATACGACAGTTCGTATTTATCTGTTATTTCACGTACTTTGATACCGGCGTCAGAAACCGTCACTGCCGCAAATCCCGAGTCTTTCGAAAGATATCCGTACGAATAATCGGCTCCTTTTTCAATACAGCTCTGCTCGGCCGCTGAACCTTTGCGGCACAATACGTTACATTCAAGCTTATAATCTAACCTATATCCGTCCGGCACATAGACCGAAAGATCCCGATCGGAGTAGAACGCGTACTGCTCGGTCTTTACGATCGATTCGGGATAAATCAGTATCTTTAAAGAAATACAACCGGCAAACGCGTATCTGTTCACGTTTTTCAAGCCGTCAGGCAGGATGACCGAAGTTACTCCGCGGCACCCGTAAAGAGCGTATCTTCCGATATTCTCGGTACCGTTCTTCACCTTCACCGTACCGCGGTAAGCGGCGGGAACACACCTCAACGTATTTCCTTCGTATAAGATCCCGTTTTCGGAATTGAATGTCGTGTTTCCGCCGGAAACACTGATCGAACACAGATCGGTTTGATATATGAAAGCGCCGGTCGATATATTCGTAACCGTTGAAGGAAGTGTAACGTTTTTAAGATAAATATTCGAATTGAAAGCGCCTTCGTCGATCCTTACCGTACCTTCAGGCACCGAAAAAGACTCGCCGGTCCTCGCAGGAGGATATGAAACGAGCGTCTTACCGTCCGCCGAATAGAGTACTCCGCCTGTAAATCTGTATCTGCCGCCGGAACACGTATATTTCTCAAGCGATGAACAGTATTTCACACCGGACGCACTGAATAACGAAACGTTGTTCAGATCGATCGAAGTTATAAAATAACAGTGATCGAACGCGTTTAAGGCGGTCGAGGTCACAAGATCGGGGATTTTATAATTTCCGCTTACGCCGCACGGAACTTTTATAAGAATAAGCTTTCCGACGTTCGTTAAGGCGCCCTCCGTCGAGGCGTATGCGGTATTCCCCGCCTCTACGGTAAAAGACGTAAGAGACGAACAGCCGTCGAAAGCGTCGGACGCTATATTGGTTACCGTTTTAGGTATCGAGACCGTTTTAATATTTGAAAACGCAAACGCTCCGGACAAAATCTTTGTGACTGTTTTACCGTTTAAAGAAGACGGTATAACGCAGTTTCTGTTCGTGCCTTTATAATAGCTGACGTATGCTTCGCTGCCGTTTACCTCGTAAACGAACCCGTTGTAAACGTTTTCTCTCACCGTAACGCTGCACGACGCAGACACGCCGTAAGCCGTGGAATATGCTCTTATGGTTGCCGTACCGCCGTTTAACGCAGTGACCTTTCCGTCCTCGTCTACGGACGCAACGGACGGATCTGACGATACGTACACGATCTCTGACGGGAAAGCGTCGGCGGGCACAGGCACTGCGTCAAGACGCGCACTTTGCCCCACGTCAAGCGTAAGGGCGGCAGGCATGGATACGGACGTCATTTTTATCAGTTCGTTTGCGTTCTTTATCGCTACGATCCTGAATCCGTACGCTCCGCCGCATTCGGCGTTGAGCGACAGTTTTACCGTATTCCCGTCTATGAACAGAGTTTTGCCTGTAAGCGAATTGCCGTAATATCTTCCGTACACGTTGCCGTTTGAGTCAGTTACAGTCAGAAAGTCGGGATTGTTGAGTGCAAACGAAGAAGAAAACGTTACGGCGACGCGGGATGCGCCGGAGACGGTTTTAATAAACTCGTACGAGCCTTTTTTATACGGATGTTCTGTTTCAAGCGCGGTTTCTCCGTCGCTTACTATAATTGAAAACGATGCGCATTTGCCGCCTTTTTCAGCTATTGCGTAAACGTTCGCAGAACCTTCCGAAGACGCCGTTATCACGTTGTTTTCAATGATCACGGCGGAAGAATCCGTACAGAGCTCGTATTCGCCTGAACAGGTTATTCCCGGCGTCAGCTTTTCCCCGACTTTGAGAGTGCTTCCGTTCTGCGCCGTTATTTCATCCGGCGCTCCGTATGAGATACGGACATTATTGCAGTTGTCAAACGCAGAGTCCGAAACGGCAGCGCCGGGCTTTATCACGGCAGATTGAAGCGAAACGCAGCCGTAAAACGCTTCGTCCGATACGGCGCCGCATCCGTATAACGGCGCGATGCGCAGCGAAGTACATCCGGCAAAAGTTTTTTCAGGTATATTAAGATCATTCGACGCGTATTTAAACGCTTTAAGAGACGTGCATCCGCAGAATACGCTGCCGCCGGATAATGTTGAATTACCGATATCGGCGTAAACCAGATATTTGCAGTATGAAAACGCGGAACTGTAAATATCCGCGGCGCCTTTTATTACGGTGCTTCTTGTTTCCGAAGCGGCAAAAGCAAATTCGCCGACGGAATTTACTGACGACGGTATTTCCGCATAACGAATCGACGATGCGTAAAAAGCGTAACGCGGTATCGCGCTGATCCTCGAATTGAATATTACCTCGGAAAGAGACGATCTGTAAAAAGCGTATTCTTCAATCTGCGTGACGCTGTCCGGCATGGTATAAGCTCCGTCTCTGCCTGACGGAAAGGCGACGAGCTTCTTGCTGTCGGACGTAAACAGCACGCCGTCAACTGAAACAAATGCTCCGGAAGATTCGAATTCGTGTAAAGACGGAGTACCGCAGAAAGCTACCGGACCTATAATTGTAATGCTGTCCGGAAGAATTATCTTATAAGTCGACACGTTGCCGGCGAACGCTCCGTCCGCGATTTCCTTTACGGGTATGCCGTTATATGCCGCGGGTATCTGCACCTCCGCGGCGTTGCCGTTATATGACGTGAGGATATAATGATTTTTATCGGTCGATAAGGTGAAGGTGTACTGATCTGCGGCGTTGACGTGCAAATATAAAAGCGAAAGAACAAAAACAGCCGTTAAAATCAAGGAAACGACTTTTTTCACCGCAGATACCTCCTTTATACAAAAACTCTATTATATTATATCACTATTTTTTTATTTTGTAAAGAGGGTGATAATATAATTATGTAAAAATACAGTGAAAAAAGAAAGACCGCGGCCGGTCTTCCTTAATTTGATTTCATAAAAGTATGCAGATCATGCCGCTCGCGCCTTCGTTTATCACGCGCTCAATCGTTTCTGCAAACTTTTTCCTGGTCTCTTCCGGCAGATGAGCGGCTTTTTCGGCAAATCCGTCGTCGCACAGTTCCTTTAAAGTTCTGCCGAACATATTTGTTTTCCAGACAGAAGCGGGATCCTTTTCGTATTCGGCGGTCAAATAGCGCATAAGGTCGTTTGACTGCTGTTCCGTACCTACGACCGGATTGATTTCGGTTTCCGTTTTTATTTTTATCATGTGTACAGACTCTGCAGTCGCTTTTATACGCACTCCGTATCCGCCGGGCTGCTTAACTATCTCCGGCGTCTGCAGTTTCATATCCGTCTCTTTCGGCGTAACCACACCGTAGCCGTTTTGTTCCGTTTGACTTATTGCCGATTCGTACTTTTCAAATATCTTTATTTTTCCGTTCATTTCTTTAAGTGATCTGAACAGTTCCTCGTCGCATTTTATATCAAATCCCGACATTTCAGATAAAGCGGCAAAATACAGTTCCGGCGAAAGTTCCGCTGTTACATCAGCCTTTCCGGTGCCGAGGTCTATATCGCCGAAAGTCACGCGCTCTACGTTTTCGTTATCTGTAAGCGAAGAAAACACGTCTTTTACGTCTTTGATCTTCTGCGCCTTTTCCGCCAATCCGACCGCTGTATCTCTTATCGATCTGTTTATCGGATGATCTTTTCCGAGCGCGGAAAGATAATCCGGCAGATCGATATCGATCTCTCTCGAAGGGAATTCAAGCAGTATCATCTCGAGTATTTTCCTTATATCTTCAGCGTCGAGATCGAGGCAGTTTACGAGAGCTACCGGCGCTGCATATTTTTCTTCAAGAGCGTATGCAAGCTCCTGACTTTGTCTGTCGTTCGGATCAGCCGAATTAAGGATTATCACGAAAGGCTTGCCGTTTTCTTTGAGTTCTGAAACAGTCTTCTCTTCCGCCGCCGTGTAATTATCTCTCGGTATTTCCCCGATCGATCCGTCGGTAGTAACGAGCATCGCTATCGTGCAGTGATCCGATATCACCTTCTGCGTACCGATCTCAGCCGCTTCGTCAAACGGGACCGGTTCTTTCGACCACGGAGTATGTACCAGTCTCGGTTGTCCGTCTTCTGTGTTTCCGAGCGCATCTGGCACGGTAAAACCGACGCAATCGATCATACGTACCTTGAAAGATGCATTATCGTCAACAACTACCGTAACGGCTTTTTCGGGTATGAATTTCGGCTCTGTAGTCATTACCATTCTTCCCTGGGCGCTTTGAGGCAGTTCGTCGCGGGCTTTCTCTTTGTCGTATTCTCCGTCTATGTTCGGTAATACGAGAGTCTCCATAAAACGCTTGATGAAAGTCGATTTTCCGGTACGCACCGGTCCGACGACGCCGATATATATCTCGCCGTCCGTTCTTTTTGCTATATCTTCATATATACCGCTTGCGTTCATAATATCCTCCGTTTTTATTGATTTGATACATTTATATTCAAAACTGCCTTTCGTTATTCAGGTTATTCAAAAAATCACGTTGATTTTTTAAACAATGTGATTTATAATATAACAAAAAACGGAGGTTTTAATATGAAAAAAGTTTCTGTAAAACTTAAAGAAATAAAAGACGTATATAATTTCGTAGCCGCCGTAACGGCTTTCCCCGGTGAAGTGGATATAGTCAGCGGCCGTTACAGAGTAAACGCAAAAAGCGTTATGGGTATTTTCGCTCTCGATCTTACCGAATCGCTTGACCTTGAGATACTTGACGACGACTGCGAGACCCTTATCGCCGCGCTTCAGCCTTATATCGTGTGATTTTGTGCTGATAAGTATTACGTTACTGTCTTTTTCATATACTGTATCAAAAACGGAAAGGTACGGTTATGAAAAAGACTTTTTCTTTGCTATTTATCATTTGTTTTGTTTTTTCCTCATTATGTTTTCCCGCATCGGCAGCCGAATTCACCGAAGAACTCAACTGTAAATCAGCCGTATTGATCGAAGCGTCAACGATGACGGTACTTTACGAGAAAAATGCGGATGATCGGTATCCTCCGGCTTCTGTCACAAAGATCATGACTCTTTTACTCGTATGCGAAGCGCTCGATTCCGGTACGGTAAAGTTGACCGATAAAGTTCCGGTCAGCGAAAACGCGGCCGGTATGGGCGGTTCGCAGGTATATCTTAAGGTCGGCGAAGATATGAGTTTGGAAGATATGCTCAAATCAGTCGTCGTTTCGAGCGCGAACGACTGTGCGGTAGCGCTTGCCGAATACGTTGCGGGAAGCGAGACTGCGTTCGTCGTTATGATGAACGAGCGTGCAAAAGAGCTCGGTATGGAAAACACAAATTTTGAAAACGTCACAGGACTCGACGACACCGTCAGAAATCACGTTACTTCGGCGCGCGATATTGCGATAATGTCCGCCGAACTTTTGAAACACGATTATATACTGAATTATTCGACGATCTGGATGGATACGATCAGAAACGGAGAGTTCGGTCTGACGAATACGAACAGACTGATACGTTTTTATAAAGGCGCAAACGGGCTTAAAACGGGGATGACCGCAAAAGCAGGATTCTGTATTTCCGCGACGGCCAAACGAAACGGCATGCAGCTTATCGCCGTCATAATGGGATCTCCGTCGCGTGATATAAGAAACTCGTGTGCTGCAAAACTGCTCGACTACGGTTTTGCAAATTACGCGCTGTACCGGCTCGAATCAGCCGAGCTTTATCCGATAAAACTTACCGGCGGATATAAAAACGAGATCGATCTCCGTCACGGTGATTTTTCCGCATTGCTCGAATCAAAGGACGCTAAAAACGTTACTTATGAAACGAATCTGCCTCAAAGTGTCGACGCGCCGATTAAAACCGGGCAAACAGTCGGCACGATAGATTTTTACTGCGGTGGCAAACATATCGGCAGTGTTGATGTAACGGCCGGAGAAGACTCCGATCGGATGGGATATTTCGGGATATTTGCAGAAATGCTCAAAAAATTTCTTATTAATCGGTAAATTTCATCATTCTTGATATTGTAATTTTAATATCTCGGTGTTATAATAATAAAAAAACAAAGGAAGTATATATCATGGCAGTAAAACTTTTTACAGACTGGTGCGACTCTTTCGTATCTGAAGACGAAGTCGCAAAGATCAGACCCGAAATAGAGAAAGCTGATTTAACACTTAAAAACAAGACCGGCGCCGGCAGCGACTTTACCGGTTGGGTCGATCTGCCCGTAAATTACGATAAAGAAGAATATGCGCGTATCAAAAAAGCAGCAGAAGAAATCAAATCAAAATGCGATATTTTTCTCGTGATAGGTATAGGCGGTTCATATCTCGGCGCACGCGCCGCGATCGAATTCGTAAAGAGCCCGCTTTACAATAACCTTAAGAAAGATACGCCCGATATTTATTTTACCGGCAACAGCTTAAGCTCTACCGCTTTATTCGAACTGCTCTCGATATGCGAAGGTAAAGACGTCTGCATCAACGTAATAAGCAAATCCGGCACCACAACGGAACCCGCCGTCGCTTTTCGCATCATCCGCGAAATGATGATAAAGAAATACGGCAAAGCGGAAGCGATGAAACGCACTTATATCACGACCGATAAAAAGCGCGGCGCGCTCAAAGCTCTTGCAGATGCCGAAGGATGCGAAACTTTCGTCGTTCCGGACGATATCGGCGGCCGTTATTCCGTGCTTACCGCCGTAGGTCTTTTGCCCATAGCGGTAGCCGGTATAGATACCGACGCGATGATGAACGGCGCTGCAGACGCACGCGAAAAGTTCTTGAACGCTTCGTTTGAAGATAACGACGCGCTCCGCTACGCAGCGTACAGAAATATACTGTACAGAAACGGCAAAACAACCGAGATCATGGCGTCTTACGAAGCCGGGTTCGCTATGATGAACGAGTGGTGGAAACAGCTTTACGGCGAAAGCGAAGGCAAAGACGGCAAAGGTCTATTCCCCGCTTCGGTCATTTTCTCGACCGACCTTCATTCACTCGGTCAATATATCCAGCAGGGTCTGCGCAACATATTCGAAACCGTCATCAGCTTCAATGAACCGATATACGACGTAACGATACCTAACGACGAAGCAAATTCAGACGGCCTCAACTTCCTTACGGGCAAGACGATGTTTAGTGTAAATGCCGACGCTGAGTTCGCTACGATAATCGCTCACGTTGACGGCGGCGTACCGAACCTCAAGCTCAGTATCGATAAAAAGGACGCCTATAACTTCGGTTACGCGGTGTATTTCTTTGAATACGCCTGCGGCGTCTCGGGTTATACTCTCGGCGTCAATCCGTTCGACCAGCCCGGCGTTGAAGCGTATAAGAAAAATATGTACGCTCTTCTCGGCAAGCCCGGTTACGAAGATCTTGCGAAGGAACTCAACGCAAAACGAAGCTGACTTTCGTTTTTACGAAAATATTCAAATTGTTATTGAAATTTTAATTTATACGCGGTATAATAATATCAGAATCAATAAACGGAGGTTTTACATAATGTTATCACTTATCGTAGGTGTAAAAGGTACCGGCAAAACTAAAAGACTCATCGAGATGACAAACAAGGCTGTAGACGAATCGCACGGCTGTGTGATCTGTCTTGAAAAAGGCAACAAACTCATCCACGATATCAAACATGAAGCCCGTCTGATAGATACCGACAACTATTTTGTCGCCGACGGTCAGTCGCTTTACGGTTTTGTTGCCGGCATACTTGCAAGCAATTACGATATAACTCATATCTTCATAGACTCCGCTTTGAAGATCTGCAGAAACGACGTGCCCGATTTTGAGAAATTCCTTACAGAATGCGAAAAACTGACGGTCAGATTTGCTCCTTTGCAGATCGTTATCACCTCTTCGATACCGGTCGAAGAAGTTACCGAGACTATGAAGAAATACATAGAAAACTGACATTAAAACAGAAAAGCGTTTCCGACGTCGGAAACGCTTTTTGTTTTTATAACCCTTCAACGTATGCAGATATCTCTCTGCATTATCATCCTCGTTTCGCTGACGGAACGAACTGCTTTAAAACCGTATTTTTCGTATAACGACACGGCAGGAACGTTCTTTTTGAAAACGTAGAGGAATATCGGTTTGTCGGCTGTGCAGATACAGTATTCGAGTACTTGTCCGCCAAATCCTTTATGCCGATATTCCGGCAGAATATACAGATCGTCGATCTCATACTTGCCGTCGGTCTCGATAAAGCGGAAAAAACCCGCGGTCCTGCCTTTTACCATAATTTTATTATATTCGCCTATCCCGTTGTTGATCTTTTTACGGTACCATTCTCCGATATTTCCGATATCTAACGACGGATCTTCGTATTTGCGTATGAGTTCAAACGCCTGATCAAAGATCGCGTTTGCGTCTGATTCTTCGGCTTTTACGAAAACGGCCTCGGTTCTCTTCGCCGGGTTCCACGTTACGAATTCCGAAGTATCGTCCCAGGTGCCGCCGGCCGACTGATAATCTATAAATACGTATCCGTCATATCTGAACCTTATCAGCTCGTTTTCGGCTTTTTGCAAAATGAACTGAGGTCTTACGGCATATTTTACGCTTCCGCTTATATCGGTATATCTCTTGTCGCGGGAAAGCACGACCGGACCGTGCTTCAAAAGGAGCTTGCCGTTGCCTCGCGGATTTACACTGCCTTTCGATCTTATGATCTTATCAGCAATATCGAATTTTACCGATATCTCCGACCCTTCCGTAAAATTCCCGCCGATCTCATAATAACCATTATAATCTGTACTGTCTTTAACGCTGATATTTTCTTTGGAACTGAAACGGAAATTGTTCGCATAGTACGCTTTTCTCAAATAAAACGTCACCGGTTTTCTTATGTCAGTCAACGTGACCGTTAAACTGCCTGACGACGGAAAGTCTGTCTTTGTTATCAAAGTAACGCCGTCGTATTCCGCTATACCGTTGACGTAAAGATTGATTACGGGAGAATCGTCAGTCCTCATAAACGCGATAAACGGCAACAGCGAAGCACCCATAGGTCCGTTCGCGGTACAGCAGCTCAGATCGAACCCTCCGACGTTATAAGAGAAATTGACTTTAGGGTTTCTTTTGCCGTTGAATTTGGGAAAATATTCGTAAAACAGTCCGTCAGGACGCAGAGCCGCCGATAAAGCGTTTATCGCGCTGTCTTCTATCTTATCGGCGTAGCGTGCCGCTCCTTCAAGACGTAAAAGCTGCAGACACAGTTTCATCCACGTGACCGTTACGCAGGTCTCCATTGACAGATCGATATCGGGATTTGCCTGCTCATATCTTGTTCTGTTCCACTGTTCGCCCGTACCGGGTCCGAGGTTGAACGGCCGGTCGGCGCCGCCCGAGCCGAGCTCAGTTATCTCTTCGTCGACGAGTTTCTTATAGAGCGTCAGCGCGGCTTTTCTGTATTTTGCCTTGCCTGTGATCCTGTAATACTTGATAAGCCCCTCGAAGCATGACATCATCTCATACGCTTTCGCAATGCTTTCTTGAGGATCGCCAACGTCGCCGACAAGGTACGGCGATTTACCGCCGAGTATCGCTTCGATCACATTTTCTCTTTTGCAAAAACCTTGCTTTACGATATATGAAGCGAATTCGAGATGACGCTTTTCACCGGACAGGCGGTAGATCTTGACGACAGGTTCAAGTATCGACGAAGATTCTATACCGAAAAACGCCCAGCCGGTATCGAGTATATCGGTCTTGCCAGATCCGCTGCCGACCTGCGATATCGTATAATCAAGCAGTTTTATAAGAGCGTTTTTGACATTTTCGTCCTGTGTGATCTCATAATACCCGAGCAGACCGAGCATTACGTATTTGCGTTCCCACAGATCGGCGCCGGACGAACCGTTCGGCTGCTGATCTTTAGGCGCGGTAGATATCTCTCCGTCCTCTCCCTGAATACCGATGATCGAGTAAACGGCAGCTCTGATCTTGTCAAACAGTTCTTTGTTTTGTGTGTATGAGTACAAAACGCACGCGGCTCTTATTATCTTACCGAAGAATTCACCTGCCGCAAACTGATTTTTCTTCTCGGAATAAAAGCTGACCAGATCGAGAAAATCGAGCCGTTTCATCAACCCGGACTCTATGGTCTTTATCTTCTTTTCGTAAACGCAGTCGGTACCGAGTTTTATCTTACCGGCGCTTAACGTGTAAAATTTATCGTTCTTCATTTTTAATGTATTCATCAAGTATCATCGCGGCGTATTCTATTATTTCTTTACATGGACGTTTTTTGTAAAAATCGTCGGTCCTCGGCGACGGGATCGGCTGATCGTGTTTCAAGTTCAGACCCAGCAGTTCGCGGCAGACTATGGAACCGAATCTGTCTTCAAAACGTTTTGCAAGCGACTGTATGCGCGAATAGTGTTCTGCCTTGATCCGGCCTCGCTCGGGAGTATCGTATCCGTACAAAAGTCCTGTAACGATGAACATACCGCTGACAGCGCCGCAAACCTCGCGCAGTCTTCCCATGCCTCCGCCGAAAGACGACGCTATCTTCAATAACCGATCTTTGTCGAAATCGCAAAGATCGGCAAAGGCAAGCGCGACAGCCTGCGAGCAGTTATATCCCTGCAAAAAATATTCTCCCGCCTGTTCGTATCTTTTCATAACTCAGCCGAAAGTGATCTTCTGTGCGTCTGCGTCGATCTTTGCGTCAACTCCGAAAGGTATGATGCATCTCGGAGCGGCGTGACCGATACTAACGTTTGCAAGAACCGAAACGCCGGTGCCTTTAACCGCGTTTTTGATTATGGTTTTATATTCTTCGTGGTATATATCGTTCATGGGCTTGCCCATTATTATTCCGTTTATAACGCTGAAAACTCCTTTGCTTTTCAGTATTGATACAGCCCTTTCGTATACTTGAGGGTGAGGCGTTTCCTCGCTCGATTCAAGCAGCAGTATCTTACCTCTCCAACCGTCAACATCGGGAAACAGACCGTATTTTTCGCATATAACCGGCATATCTTCGTATCTGCCCGGATCGAACATATCGAGCATCGATTCGATACAGCCGCCGAGTATTTTTCCGGAAAATACGGGCAAGCCGTTCAAAAGTTCAAATCCACCGTTTTTATGCGCTTTTCTTTTTGTTCCCACGTCTTCCGGAAGAAACGTTTCGCGCTCCTCATACCATAATTCCGACGGCGTTATCATACTGATCGTACCCGTCTGTACCAGTTCTTTGAAATATTTCTCGGAATAAGGCAGCATTTCAGGTTCAAGTTCGCACAGATCCGCCAAAAACGACTGACCGTAAAAAGTGTTCAGTCCGAGCTTGTGAAGCAGGAAATGGTTTATCGTCGTATCGGAAAAGCCGAGAAATATCTTATCGCAAAGCACGTTTTTCAATCTGTCGTTGTCGAGCAGATACGGCGTGAGACGGTACGTATCGTCGCCGCCGATAGCGCACAGTATCATATCGGCGTCTTTATCCGAAAACGCTTCGATAAGATCGTCGGCGCGTTTTTCGGGATGTTCTTTCAGATATTTCTTTCCTTTGAGCGAGTTTGCTGCGAAAGTCAGTTTAAGGCCGAATTCGTTGATTCTCCGCAGTCCGATCTCGACCTCGAACGCTGCGCTGGTTTCGCCGATCGAACCGCTCGACAAAGATACGATTTTAACGTTTTTAACTTTATTCATCCGTTTATTGCTTCACTGATCGCATCGCGTAGAACGTCGGGATGTTGAGTTCATGAAGCCTGCCTCCTCCGTTAGTATCCTCATAAATGTTTTTCAAAACGAATCCCGCGTCTATCTGACCGCCGATCTGATCTTCCATTGAATGCGAAAACTGAACACCGCAGTCATCGTTCTGCAGCTGCTCCATCTGATCGGGATTCGATAAAGGATCGAACGGCATTTTGTTTATTATTCGTTCTTCGTTTTCATCTACGAGATAGTTTATATTATTGTCTATGCCGGACAAAAGTACGCCGCCTTTTTTGAGAATACGGAAGCACTCGATCCACACCGGTCTCACGTCTTTTATGTAGCAGTTGGATACCGGATGAAAAATAAGATCGAATTCTCCATCTTCAAAAGGAAGCGGCTTTGTCATATCCGCTTTGACTATCCTGATCCGATAACCTTCGCGCTCAGCTACCGTTTTCTCAGATAAAAGCTGGCGTTCTGAATAGTCGAGCACCGTACAGTCTGCGCCGAGCGCGGCAAATACCGGCATCTGCTGACCGCCGCCGCTTGCCAGACCGAGTACTTTTTTGGCTTTCAAACTGCCGAACCATTCGTGAGGAACGGGTTTCGTCGGCGTGAGAAATATGTCCCACTCGCCGTTAAGCGCTTTGACGTATGTCTCGTGATCTATCGGGATACCCCACTCCCAGCCTTCTTCTACCCAACGGTCAATGGTTTCGGAATTTATATCCTGATAATCCATAATCATGTGTCCTTTTTAACTTTTGCGCCGCACTCTGAACAGTAATTAGCGTTTTCCGTCAGTTTGAACCCGCATTGCGGACAGTATTCTCCGACTTGCTTTGCTATGAAGAACATACCCGGCGCTGCCGCGCTCTGACCGCCGTTCCAAAATTCGGGACCGGCGTAAACGCACATCGTTGCCGCGGAAATACTGCTCGGGTCGAATTGTATCCGGGATTCACGCGCTGATTCGGGATTTTCCGGACGATTATCTTCGGGTTTTGTATCTGTTTGATTTTCAGGATACTTTTTTTCAGACATAATATGCTCCTTTCAGCTGATTATATATTTTATTTCTCTGCTTTTGATCGTCTCTGTTTTGCCGTTTATCCTGATCTCTGCGTCGTATTCAAACGGATTTATCATCAAAACAAGCTTATTATCATCTTTTATCCACGACGTGAATATCACTTCAGGCAGATCTGTACCGAAAGGCGCTGTACCGCATTCCATTTTTGGCTCATTTGTCATTTTGCCGTGATCGAGAAACGGAGCGAGCCCTGCTTTCCTTGCTGTGCAAAGTTTTGAAATAAACGACAATACTGTATCTTTGTCAGGTGATACGCTGAAATCACGAGTCCCCCACGACGGGCTGATACCGCCGTCTGGTGTCATTATTATCGCCGGTACGTCGCCGCAGGCGAAGGAATAAGCTATTCTGTATAACAGCGCGTCGGTCGTATTAGGCAGCGGACAGCTTACCTGATTTCCCATGAAATTCTTAACGTATTCGTGAAACATATACGAGTACAGCGGCACGGGTCTGCCGACGTGGTAACAAAGCTCATATCTGCAGTCGCTGAACCTCAGATAACCGATAAAAGGCTCCGACGCTGAAGATTCGCACCCTAACAGCATGCTTCCGGCTTCTTCCTTCCATTCTGACAGAAGATCCTGCATATTTGCCGTTGAGTGTGCGCCAGGCATAGGCGGATGACCGTGTTTTTGCGAGTAACACAGATACTGCGCACCGCCGTGATTCTGGTCAAGTATCTGCGCGTAGTCGATGCCGAAATGCATCAGCGGAAAATAAGCTTCACGCAGGATGCTTTTGCCTTTTTCGGTTTCAGGGCACAAATCGTAACCCGATCTCTGCCCCGGACAGATACGGCTGTACTGCACTTTTCCGTCAGGACCTGCGCACATAAAGTCAAGCAGTCTTTCGCGTTTTATCTTTTCGATATTGTCGTATTCTTTTACGAGGTTCGACTGTTCGGTAAATCCGAATCCCGAACAGTAAACGCCGAGCATACAGTTTCTTTTATGCAGCTCGTCGCGGAACTTTGCAAGCTCGTCTTCACCTCCGTAAGGCGGCCAGACGTACGGAGGCGCCCAGGGAGCCGTACCTTCCCAGTGCATGAGAAGCACAAGGATCCTCATACCCGTTTTTTCAATTATTTCGTCGATCAGAGGCAGTGCGTTTGTATAAGGGTAAAGCGCGTTCGGCTGAGGGTCGTCCATATCGTGCGTACCTCTTACCGGATAAGATACGACGAGTACGTCGTCACTGTACCATTCGGGCAGCGAGGAGTCATTTTCAGACTTTTTGATATCCGGCGGAAGATTCTTTTCAAGCCATTCAATATAAGGTTTTACCGCTTCTTGCCAATCACCGGTACCCGATCTCAGCGATACGCTGTAAGGTACGGACACGTCATCTCCGTAATCTCCGCCGCAGTACAGTTTAATGAAAAGTTCTCCGTCACGCACGGTTATCTCTTTTTGACCACGGTCTTTGTCAAGAGCGGATATAAGCAAATATTTTTTCTCTTTATCAGTTTCGTATAAGTATGCCGCAAACTGAGAAAAAACCATGTTCGGGAACATCATGTAATTTCCATACGACGGATATTCCGGCAAAAACGGCATCAGTTTTTTTACCGAGTCGACTATCGCTCCTTCGTTATAAGGCACGAGCAGATAAGTGCCTTTGTCGCCTCCGTCTCCGCAGAGCGGCTTTATACAAAGCGGCAAAAGCTTTATCCATTCTACTGCACATTCAGTATGATTGCTGATCTCCGCTCTTACGCTTACAGAGTCTGCCCCGTAATCAATATGTAAAACGACTTGTATTTGTAATGAAAAACCTTTAAAAACAATCGTTCCGGACTCTTTTGAAACGGATAATGCGTCACAGGAAGAAAGATCGTATGCCGTGCCGCTTCTGTCCCTCAGCCTCATTCTGAACAACGGCGACGGAGCGTTCAAAAGCTCTTTTCCGTCGTTACAGAGCGAAACGATTTCTTTGTCCGATACCGTTAAATGCAGATTACTTAAACTCATGTTGCACCGCCTTTATATTTATTGATTATAGTATTATGATAAAGTTATCCAATATCTTTGTTCGGTTACGCCGTCCGGATCGGTTATTTCATTTTCAAGCACTCCGCCGTTTCTGATTATAGATTTAGCGGATCCGATATTGTCTTTATTACATATCATCAGCACTTTGTTTATACCGAGTTTTCCGCACTCGATAAGCGCAAGTCTTATCATTTCCGTAGCGTAGCCTTTTCGGCGTTCGCTCGGTCTGACGCCGTCGCCGATATGACCGCCGTCGCGCAAAAGCCGCTCGTTCAGATAATGTCTTATATCCACCGCGCCTATCAGTCTGTCTCTGTCTATATCGAGAAGAAAGAACACGGAACTCGGTACCATTCTGCCCGTTTCAACTTTACAGTCAAGCTCTTCAAGATAATGATCAAAGTCGTGATAGTCGTTTTTGAATATCGCGTAAGGCGATCTGTCGGTGTTGTTTTTAATCTGGTCTTCTCTCCACTCGTCGATCATCTCGCCGAGTTGTTTTTCGTATTCTTTTGTCAGTTTTATAAGTCTTACTTTCATTTTATCAGCTCCGTTAAATCCGTATACGTTCACGGTTTGTTTTCGTCAGAATCCAAGGGCTTTCAAGTCCCGAACGAGATCGACGTAGAAATCTACTATATCCGATATTCCTTTGCCCTTTTTATCGGTAAACGGTTTACGGAATACGTCGATCACGTCTATATGCGACACGCCGCGTAAAGTATTGCCCGTAAATACGCCTCTGAAATTGCCCCACTCGGCAGACCTCGGCGTCATAAATCCGTCGTTATCGCCTTCGATCAGCTTAACGAGAGAATATGAAAGCAGCTCGATCAGTTCGCTGAACGGAGATTGCATCAGAAACGCGTAACTTTGATAATAAACTCTCGGCGAATCGGAGTTTTCTTTATTAAATCTCTTCGCATACTTTGTTGTAAACGATTCCAGCGCTTTTATCGCGTCCGGATGTTTGTCGCCCAGACGGTACGAGATCAGATCGTAACAGTCGGCGGCGATGCCAAACAGCCATTTCGGTATCGTATTCATCAAAAAATCCATTGTGCGCGAACCGTGATGAGGCGTAGCGATCGTCGTAAGTGAGGCGACAAAGCGGTCCATACCAAGCGAAGATATGGCGTAACGGGCTTCCATACCGCCTTTTGAATGAGCTATGAGGTTCATTTTTTCAGCGCCGGTCTTCTTCAGTATCGCCTTTATTCTTTGTGCAAGCAGTCTGCCGTTCTGCTCGACTGTGGCGCTGCCTTCCTGGTTGCCGAAAAAGACCTTACATCCTTCTTTACGCAGTGCGTCGGGTATCCTGCCCCAGTTTTTTATTCCTCTGTCGTCGTGAAATCCCAGACCGTGCACAAGCATGATGGGGTATTTAAGATTGATCATAAAAATTCACCTGCCAGTTCTGTCTGTTAACCGAATATCGTCCCTATATTAAACAGTCGAAACAGTCTTTATAGCGTTTTGTTATCATCTGTTTACGCTGTTGACACGACTGTCCTCGTAAAGCCTGTGCCGTTGAACGGTCGATCAGAGTATTTTTTATTGATTTTATTACATCGGTAAACAGACGTTAATAGTCAAACGTTTCTTGTTCTACATGGATCGTTGTCGATAATTCTTCGCCATAGTAGGGTTTTCTTATTTCGATCATATTTAAAACGGTATAGCCTTTCGAGCGGAGGAATCGTATCATGCCTTCGTTATTAGGAT